>Ga0207694_10000494_pt1 | contig 35746 bp, 33 predicted proteins | sample KBSC34metaG_FD_184353 | JGI IMG/M metagenome (GOLD analysis project Ga0207694, IMG submission 184353) | Corn rhizosphere microbial communities from Kellogg Biological Station, Michigan, USA - KBS C3-4 metaG (SPAdes) (version 2) | ecosystem: Host-associated > Plants > Roots > Rhizosphere > Soil... | reverse complement strand
CGTTGGTAACCGTGCCGCCGTGGATCAGCTTCATTCCATAGGCGTTGCCCTGGATGAAGCCGGCATTGTCGGCCGTCAGGGTGCCGTTATTGACGAAGATGCCGGAATAGGACCCGGCGATCTCGGCGCCGCTCGCGTTGGTGACCGTGCCGCCGGCGCTGAGAGACACGCCGTGCGTGCCGTAGATGAAACCGCCGGTCTCGTTGGTGACGCTCCCGACATCCGTCAGCAGCACACCGGGGCCGGTGCTGCCCGTAATCTCCCCCGTATTGTCGATCGTGACGGCGCCGGCGCCATATTGCCTGACGCCGGTCTGGCTGCCCTGGATGTCGCCTTCGTTCCGGATGGTCCAGCCGCTGTCATGGACCTCGACCCCATTGCCCCCGCCGACCGTGACCCCCGAGGCGACGGTGACGGGGTCGCCGTAGGTCCCGCCCGAGGCCAGGGTCACGGTGTGGCTTATATTGCTGGCGATCGTATCGGTGGTCATCCAAGCGGTCCTGTTCGAGCCTGCGTTCCCCGAAATTGTCGGCCCCGGTTTTTCATCCGGGCTTTGCGGAAAGCCGTTCTGTCCAGGCGACAGACGCGTCCCGCCCTTGTCGGGCAGGGTCGGAACAGACGAAACAAACATCTTTAAATACAATTTTAGTAATTCTGCCGGCCGCGCCGAGACGAACGGAGGCGCGGTCGGCGCCGGATCGCAACCGCGCCGGATCGCGGCCTCGCAGCTCAGGGGGTTGGCGCGGGACGCCCTTGGGTGAAGGAAATCAAGTCTTTGCCTGGGTTTTTCCTGTGATTTTTGCCCGCGGTGGGCACAGAATGGTGTATCGTTGCCTTGGTCCTGGGTTCAGCCTGGGCCGTAAGGACCTGCATCGGCGGAGACAGTCGAGCACTATCGGTTGTCTTTCCCGGGCGCAGTTGAGGGCATGAACATCTTTAACTACAATTTTATTTAATGCGCATTTGGGGATGAAATAGCCGGGCGGGCGCGTTTGTACACTGCCCGGGACAGGAGATCGGAGAGAGGAGAGCGGATCGTTGGTCGAGAGCGCACCGCTGACATTGAGCGCACAGGAAACCGAAACGCTGGCCGCGTGGATCAATCAGCGCGGCGGGGTCGATGCCGTGCTGGGATCGCTGCTGTCCAACCCGCGCCTGCCCGAGGCGGCGCGCGTCTTTGCAACCAACATGCAGGCGCTGGCCGACAGCGACGCGGCGTTCGACGCCATCCTCAAGGATATCGGCCGCTATCTGATCACCATGTGCGTCATCTTCCTGCATGTGCGCGGCGGGGTGACCTTGCCGCGGTTGAAGGCGATGCTGTCGCTCAGGACCTATGTCAGCCCGGGGCGGGCGCGGGCGCTGCTGCATTTCCTCTGCCACCTGGACTGCCTGACCGAGGTGCCGCCGCCGACGCGGCGCGATCCCGTGCGCTATGTGCCGACCGCCCGGCTGATGACGGCGTGGCACAACCATATGCGCGCGGTTCTGGGCGCCTCGCGGGTCATCGAACCGGTGGTCGGGGCGGTCCTCGACCGGCTGGACGAGCCGGCCGTCTTTACCGCCTTCTGCCGCAACCATACGGAATTCGGCTTCGGCGAGATGCGGGAGAGCCATCAGGAACTGGCCTTCACGCGCCTCTTCATGCACCGCTTCGCCGGCTCCCAGATCTTCGGACAGCTCCTGGCCCTGCAGGGCGCGGGCGAGGCCCCGTTGTCGGGCGCCGCCCCGATTTCGGTCGCCGACCTGGCTGAGCGCCACAACGTTTCCGCCATGCATGTGCGCCGCCTGCTCGATGCGGGCGTCAGCGAAGGGCTTCTGCGCTACGACGACGCCAACGGGGTCGTGCTGGAAGATGCCGGCCGCGCCACCGCGCGCTTCGTTTATGCGGTCCAGATCTTCGTGTTCATCGCCGCTGCCGAGAAAACCGCCCGCGAAATCGCGTGACTTCGGAGTCGCCAGGGCGAACGCGCCCAGCGTATCATCCGGGAAAATGTGAGGTCCTGGGGAGGAAACGACATGGCTGACGACCTGTCTCCGGCTGCGGCGCAACATCTGTTCAGCCGCGATCCCGGCGAACGCTATGCCGCCTTCGCCGAGCTGAGGGGCGCCTGCCCGATGCACCGGCTGCCGGGCGGGGAGCTGTTCGCCGTCAGCCATGCCGCCAACAGCGAGGGCATCCGCGCGGTCGAGCATTTCTCCGGCACCTTCTCCGACAGCGGGGCCCTGCCGCAGGAAGACATCATCCTGGCCGGCATCCCGGAGCCGAAGCACAGCGAGATGCGGCGCATCTTCCTGTCGGCGCTGACCGATTTCACCCGGCACGAAAGCTTCATCCGCGAAGTGTCGGAGCGGCTGGTGGACGAGACGATCGCCGCGGCGGCGCGGGACGGAACGGCCGACCTGATGGAGGGGCTGGCGCGGCCGCTGCCCTCGACCGTCATCGCCCGCCTGCTGGGCCTGCCGATGGACGATGTCGGCCAGTTCGCGCGGTGGACCGACGAGCTGCTGGAGCGCCAGGGGGCTGCGACCAGCAACAACACGGCGCTGGTCGATCTGCATCCTGATTTCGCGAACTATCTGGGCGGCCATATCGTGGCGCGGCGGGACAGTGCGAATCCGCCCGACGACGTGATCACCCGCTTCACCCGGGCCGCGCTGGAGGGCGAGCCGATGTCGGTGCGCGCGATCCAGACCCAGATGATTTTCTTCGTGGTCGCCGGCAACGGCACCACGCGCGACCTGATCGGCAACCTGCTGGTCTACATGACGCGCGACCCCGCCCTGTTCCGCAGGCTGGACCGGGACCGCGCCGCGATCCCGGCGGTGATCGAGGAAGTGCTGCGCATCGATAGCCCGGTCCAGATGCTGGCCCGCAACTGCGTCGCCCCCATCACCTTGGACGGGGTGGCGATCGCACCGGGCCAGCGTGTTCTCTTCTCCATCGCCTCCGCCAACCGCGACGGCGCTGTCTGGGCCGAGCCGGACACGCTGCGCCCGGACCGCGACAAGGCCCGCGCCCATCTCGCCTTCGGCGCCGGACCCCATATCTGCCCGGCCGCCGGCCTGGCCCGGCTTGAGGCCAGGATCGCTGCCGAGGTGCTGCTGGACCGGGTGGCGGCGCTGGAGCTGCCGCCGGATCATATGCCCGACCCCAACCCGGTGGTCTGGGCCAACGGCCCGCAGACCTTCCGGGTGCGGGTGACGGCAAAATAAAGCGCCGCTTTCCCATTTCGTCATTCCGCCTTCGCGGGAATGACGGATCAAAAATAGACTTTCTCCTCCGCGGTTTTCGGCGCCCTCTGCGGTAAAGATTTTACTGCGTCAGGGCCGCCGGCAGCGTGAGCCGGAAAACCGTGCCGTAGGGAAAGCCGGGCTCGGCCCACAGCCGGCCGCCATGGGTCTGGACGATCGAGCGGCAGATCGACAGCCCCATCCCCATGCCCTCGGCCTTGGTGGTGTAGAGCGGCTCGAACAGCTTCTGCATGCCTTCGGCGTCGATGCCGCAGCCATTGTCCTCGACCGACAGCTGGACCTCGCCCGTCCCGGTCTGCGCGACCGCGACCGCGATGCGCCGTCCGCGATGGGATGTCGTTTCCATCGCGTCGAGCGCGTTGCGCAGAAGATTGTGCAGCACCTGCTGAAGCTGGACCTTGTCCCCGGTCACGAAGGCACTGCCCGGCCGCAGATCGGCGCTCAGCGCCACGCCGCCGCGGGTGAAGTCGCCGTTCAGCAGCTCCAGCACCTCCTGCACCGCCTCGTGGATGTCGATCGCCTCCATCCGGCTGGGCGCCCGGCGGGCCAGCGCCTTCAGGCCGGCGACGATATCGGCGGCCCGCCGGGCCGCGCCCAGGATGTCGGAGACGGCGTCCCTGGCCTCGCCCAGGTCCGGCGTCTCGCGGGCCAGCCAGCGCAGGCTGGCCTGGGCGTTGGTGACGATGGCGGTCAGCGGCTGGTTGATCTCATGGATGATCGAGCCCGCCAGCTCGCCCAGCGACGACAGGCGCGACGCGCGGCCCAGCTCGCCGCGCAGCGACTGCAGCCGCTCCTCCGACAGGCGGAGCGCGGTTTCCTGGCGTTCCTGCTGCAGGGCAAAGGCGCGCTGGCGCTCGCAATCCGCATAGATCAGCTGCAGATGGTGCTCCAGTATGTCCCGGAACTGCTGGATCAGTCGGCGATAGACGTCCTGATAATCGTTCGTCGCCTTGTCCAGGATGCAGATCGTGCCGAACGGCGTCCTGTCCGGCCACAGGATCGGCAGGCCGAGATAGGCGATCATGTTGCGCGGAACGTCGGGATTGTCCTTCCAGTCCGGATCGTTCAGCGCGTTGGGCACCACAAGCCGCGCCTGCGTCTTGATTACCGTCTCGCAATAGAGGCCCGAGCCGAGATAGCACTCGCTCTCGCCCGGGTGGTACGGGTTCCCCTCCGTCTTGCTGGAGATCATGACCTCCAGATTGTCGTCCCTGATCCGCATGATCAGCCCGGCCGGACATTGGGTCAGCTCAGCCAGCGTATCGACGATCACCTGCCACTTCTCGACGATGGTGGCCGGGATTTCGGGAAAGGCGACCTGGGCTAAGGGGCGCGGTGCCGCCTGGATTGTCTCGGGCATATCGAACTTCCTCAGGGAAGGCCGATTTGCCCACGGATAATCGTAAAAGCCAAGAGCCGAGCGGGGCGGCCTCAGTGCTTGCCGTGGCCCCCGCCCTCGTGACCGCCACCCCCGTGGCCACCACCACCGCCGTGACCGCCGCCGCCATGGCCGCCGCCACCTCCGTGGCCGCCGCCATGGCCTCCACCCTCGTGGCCTCCGCCACCGTGACCGCCGCCATGGCTCCGGCCTTCGTGGCCGCCGCCATGCGCGACATGCGCCGCGTGGGCATGCGCGCCGCCGCCATGGCCGTGCTCGTGCCCACGGCCCTGGCCGCCATGCGCGCTGTGCGACCAGCCGACATGCCGGCCGTTGTCGTGCCCGGGATTGCCGTACCGGGCGCCGCGCTCGGCGGCGGTGGCAAAGCGCCCGGCGCCGGCATGCCTCCATGCCCCGCCGGCAAAGCGGCGGTCGAAGGTCGTGCGGTTATAGGTGGTGAAGCGGCTCACCTGCGTATAGTTGACGTTCACGAAGCCGCCGCCCCAGTTGGGATGGCTCCAACCCCACAGCGGCCCGACCACGCCGAAGCCGACGCTGTAGCCGATGCCGACATCCAGCCCGAACCCCACGCCGCCCAGCAGGAAGCCCGGCCGCGGTGCGAAATACAGGGGCGGATAGGCCGGGTAGGCCCAGGTGCCGTAGACGACGGCGGGGTTGTAGACCGGCACATAGACGGTGGCGGGGTTCGCCGGGGCGATGGTGATGGCGCCGCCTTCATGCCGCACCGTCATCTGCGCGGTCGATTTCAGCTTTCCGCAGGATTCCGACAGCTGGCGCAGATGCTGCACCTCGGCCATCACCTCGGTCTGCTGATTGATGAAGGCGTTGCCCAGGTCCTGCGCCCAGTCCTGCTGATCGTCCAGCTGCTGCACCAGCTGCGGGAAGGGCAGCAGGAACTTCACGCTCGGGTCCCAGGGCAGGGGCCGGATGGCGTCCATCAGCGCATCGCCCGTCAGCGACTTGTTATCGCCCTCCTTCAGCCACTTGGCGGCATCGGAAACGTCCTGCGGATAGGACGCCGCCATCAGGATGTTGGTGACCAGCTGATCCGGATACAGCGCGATCGGCGCCAGGATCTGGTCCAGCTTCTCCTTCGGCAGCGGGTCCGGCGCGGGGGCCTGATCCTGGGGCGGCCCCTGGTCCTGGGGCTGCGCACCCTGCGGCGGGCCGGGGGGCGGCGCGGCGTTCTGGCCCGCCGGTTGCTGCGCATAGGATGCCGTCGCCATCAGCACAAATGTGAGCGTTGCGGCCGCGCCTCTGAAATCGATTTTCATCGTAAATTACTCCGTTACGAGCCCTGGTGGCTCGTGCGGGTTTAAAACCCCAGTGAAAAGCCGGTAGTTCCATCATACCGCCGCCCGAATCCGCCGTTCCGCTCATCCGGCCTTTCGGCTTATGCTGATCCCAATCGATCGGGAGGGACGGGGTATGGAACTCAGCGCGGAAGACGTGCGCGATTTTCACGAGATGCGGGATAAGGCCCGCATCCAGGATCTGCTGCACCGCGAGGCGCGGGCCATCGATACGCGGGACTGGGACCTCTGGTACAGCTGCTTCACCGAAGATGCCGACATCGACTGGCGGGAGAACGGGGCCATCCATGGCAAGCGCGACGAGGTGGGCCCCTGGTTCATCAAGGTGTGCGAGAATTTCCCGGTCCCGGCCTACCAGCATTTCATCGCCAATATCGAGATCGCGCTGGACGGCGACCGCGCCCGTTCGCGGGAGCTTCAGCTGATCCCGATCTCGCTCGCCTCGCCCGGCGGCGGACGGCAGATCGCCTTCAGCGGCATCTGGTTCGAGGACGAATTCGTCCGCGCGGGCAAGGACTGGAAGATAGCCAGGCGCACCGAGCGGCTGGCCTTCCGCCACAACTTCCCCGAAGCCTACGAAACCCCGGACGGCTACTGATGGATACGATCCACTCCGATGAGCCCTTGGCCGACGAAATTCTGCGCCGCATCCCGGCGGCGCGCTATACCGACCCGGCTTTTGCCGAGCGCGAGGCGGCGGGCCTGTGGCCGCGCGTCTGGCAGTTCGCCTGCACGGTGGACTGCGTGCCCAATCCCGGCGACTGGTGGGAATACCGGCTGGGCAAGATGTCGGCGATTGTCGTGCGCGGGCAGGATGGCGTGTTGCGCGCCTTCCAGAATGCCTGCACCCACCGCGCCAGCCCCTTGCTGGACGGGGCGGGCTGCGGCCTCACCGCGATCACCTGCCCGTTCCACAGCTGGACATTCGACCTTGCCGGCCGGCGCGGCGGCAGCGGGAAATACGACCTGAAGCCGCTCAGGCTCGGCGTCTGGGCCGGCATGGTCTTCGTCGACTGGCGCCAGGAGGGTGAAAGCCTGGAGGAATTCCTGGGCGTCGTGCCGGGTGAGCTCGCCTGGGTGGGGCTTGAGCAGTTCACCTGCCGCCACGTCATCACCATCCCGATCGCCTGCAACTGGAAGCTGGTGATGGACGCCTTCAACGAGGTCTATCACGTCCACGCCGTCCATCCGCAGCTGTTGCCCGCGGCGGACGACGTGAACGTGCCGATCCGGCTCCTGGACCGGCATTCCTATTTCGAGCAGACCTTCGGCATCTCAAGCCCGCGGCTGAAGCACGATGACGGGGCCCAAGCTGACAACGCAATGTGGCGGGCCTTCATCGAGAATGTCGGCCACCGCATCGGCGGCAAGCTGGCCGTCACCACCGACCCGGCCACGCCGCCGCCGATGCCGGCGATCCCGGAGGGGCAGACCCTGAAGGACGTGCTGGCGCGGCTGGTCGGCGACCATCTGCGGACCTTGAGCCCGATCTACGCGGAGCTGGACCCGCGCCATGTGCTGAACGATTTCCACTATTATGTTTTCCCCAACCTGATCTTCAACACCTTCGCCGGCTGGTGCGGCATCAACCGCGCCCGCCCCGGCGCCACGCCCGACACCTGCTATTTCGACCTGTGGAGCTTCGACCTGCTGCCGCCGGGCGATGCCGATACGCATGTGCGCCCGGCCGCCAGCACCATCGCGCCGGAGGAAGCGGCGGCCTTCGGCCGGGTGATGATGCAGGACGTCGAGCTGCTGCCCCGCCTGCAGCGCGGCATGTCCCAGCCCGGCGTGGCGGTTCTGAACCTCACCCCGTCCGAGATCCGCATCGGCCACATGCACCAGACCCTGGACCGCTATCTGGAGACTTCCGTGGCGCGGGAGCTGGGGGAGGAATAGGGAGCGAAAAAGTCGTCATTCCCGCGAAGGCGGGAATCCAGGAATGGCCGAAAGCGGGAAATTTCTAACGCTGAGGGCGCAGAGGATTCGCAGAGGTCGCGGAGGTAGTCTGCATTGCTCCGCGCGCTCCGCGATCCCGCAGCGTTCTCCGCGTTAAGATGGAATCCTGGATTCCCGCCTTCGCGGGAATGACGATAAGAAAACGGATTGCCGGAAAAGGGCGAGGGGGAGCCAATAATGTCCGATGCAGCAGCCCCGGCCGGGGTGTTCATCAATCATCTGGGCCAGACGGTCGCCGACATCGCGCGGTCGCGGCGGTTCTATGAGGGGCTGCTGGGCTTCAAATTCTGGTGGGATTTCCAGGTGCCGGACCACCTGGCTGCCAAGGTCCTCATGCTGCCGGCGCCCTGCAAGCTGACCGCCACCTATCTATGGCGCCCGGACCTGACCTTGGAGCTGATGCATTTCGGCGACCCGGCCGCCCAGGAGGCCTTCGCCAGGCGCCGCCTCAACCAGCCGGGCCTGACCCATCTCGCCCTCTCGGTGATGGACGCGCCCGCCCTGCTGGCCAGGGTGCCCGATTTCGGCGGCGAGGTTCTGTGGGAGAGCCAGGGGGAGCCCAGCGATTGGGGCCAGGCCGTCTATATCCGCGACCCGGACGGGCAGCTGATCGAAATCGCGACGATGGAATGGAGGTCGAAGATACCGCCGCCGCCGGTGTGACGGTAGAATTGCGATGATTGCAAAGACCTCACCGCGCTGGGCGCACCGCAGCCGCAAACGGTCCATTTCCCGACCGACCATCCCTACAGCGACCACAGGATCGCCCTGCAGCAGGCCGTGGTCGATTGGCTGGCGCGGGTGGGTAGGGGCGGGCAATCTACATCCGCGCCCCCAACAGCCGGCCGAAGGCAGCTTGCTTTCTGCTTGGCGCCAGGGCCGTTCAGCGCGTGGAGGCTGAATAGCCTAAGCTATCCGGGGTAATGACGGCTTGCTATTGTCGCCGCCGGCACTGATCGGAATATGCGAAGCGACCTAACGGGCGCATCGATTTAGGTGATCGAAGTTTGTGGCGAGAGGCGCTCTGAAAACCACACGCGATTTTCTACCGGACGGCGGAGTATTGGGCGGATTGATACGAGCCCATGATTGGTCCTCGACCCCGCTTGGCGCGATCGACACTTGGTCTATAACGCTTCGAACCGCCGTCTCCCTCATGCTCGGCAGTGCGCAATCGGCCCTCATCGTCTGGGGTCCACTTCTGACAGCGTTATATAATGACGGCTACCTGCCGGTCCTGGGCGACAAGCATCCGGCAAGCCTGGGGGCGCCGGCCGCTCAGCTTTGGCCGGAAATCTGGGACGAGTTTCGACCGATCATCGAGACGACCTTAAAGGGCGAAGCCCAGCATTTCGTCGATCGCCCCATCAGGCTTGGCGGCCGCGCCGAGAGCCCGATCAGGTACTTCACCTTCTCCTGGACGCCGCTGCGAGACGAAAGCGGGGCAATGGCCGGCATCTACTGCGTGGCGACCGAAACAACCGACCATGTTCTCTCCAACGAACGGCGCGACGCGGAACGCGGTCGGTATCGCCGGATGCTGCAGCAGATGCCTGGGTTCGCGGCCGTGCTCAACGGTCCGGAACATCGTTTCGAGTATGTCAATGACGCCTATCGCGCCTTGGCGGGCGAACGCGACTATGTCGATCGCACCGTACGCGAGGTCTTCCCGGAGATCGTCAATCAAGGTTTCTACGAGCTGCTGGACAAGGTGTATCTGACGGGCGAGCGGTTCGCCGCCCGCGCCATGCCGGTCCAGTTGGATCTGCCAAACGGCCAGCGTTTCGTCGATCTCGTCTATGAACCGATTCGGGACGATCGGGGCGAGGTCAGCGGTATCTTTGCCGGCGGGTACGATGCGACAGAGCAGGTGCGCGCCGCGGAGCAATTGGCGCGCAGCCAAACGGAACTCAGGATGGCGTTGAAGGCAGGCCGCTTCGGCGCCTGGAGCCTCGATCTCCTGACAGGCGAGATGACGAGTTCGGAATTCTGCCGGACCAATTTCGGCCGGTCCGCCGACGAGCCGTTTTCCTATGCCGATCTGCGCGCGGCCATTCACCCGGACGACAGCGAACGGATGGCGGCTACTGTCGAGCGCAGCATCCGCACAGGCGACGACTACGACATCGAATACCGGATCATCACCCCGCAAGGCGAGACGCGGTGGGTGCAGATACGCGGGCAGCCGTCCTACCGGGACGATGGAACACCACTGCGGATGTCCGGCGTGTCGATCGATGTCACCGAACGCCACGCTGCCGAGGCGACGCTTCAGGAGACGGCGGAACGTCTGCAGCTTGCCACCGAAAACGCAGAGATCGGTTTTTGGGATGTCGATCCGATCAACGACATCCTGATCTGGCCGGTGCGAACGAAGGCGATGTTCGGAATCTCACCGGATATGCCCGTGACCATGCGCGATTTCTATAACGGGCTGCATCCGGATGACCGGGCCGCGACGAGCGCCGCCTATGAAGCGGCGTCTGATCCCGGCCTGCGGGCCCTGTACGATGTCGAATACAGGACTGTCGGCAAAGAGGACGGCGTCGTCCGCTGGGTGGCCGCCAAAGGGCGGGGTGTTTTCGATGAAGCCGGCCGGTGCGTGCGGGTCGCGGGCACTGCGATCGATATCACACGCCGCAAAGACGCGGAGGAGCGAATCCGGGTTTTGAATGAAACGCTGGAAGCCCGGGTTATAGAGCGCACCGCCGAACTCGAATTCGCCCATGAGCAGCTTCGCCAAGCTCAGAAACTCGAAGCAATGGGCAGCCTCACCGGCGGCGTGGCGCACGATTTCAACAATCTGCTGACGCCGATCGTCGGCGCCCTGGACATACTTCAGCGCAGAGGGCTGGGCGGCGAGCGCGATCAGCAGCTGATCGTCGGCGCGGCCCAGTCGGCTGATCGGGCCAAGACGCTCGTGCAGCGCTTGCTGGCCTTCGCACGACGGCAGCCGCTGCAGGCCGTGGCGGTCGACCTCGGCGAGCTTGTCAGGAACATGGCCGATCTTGTCTCCAGTACGACGGGACCGCAGATCAAGGTCGTCGTTGATGTGGCCGATGACCTCCCGCCCGCCAAGGCCGATCCGAATCAGCTCGAGATGGCATTGCTCAACCTGTCGGTGAATGCCCGTGACGCGATGCCCGATGGCGGAACCCTGCGGATCAGCGCGGTCGCTGCCACACGGGAAGCCGGAACTCAGGAGAACCTCAGGCCTGGCCGATATCTATGCCTCTCGGTCGCGGATTCGGGAAGCGGGATGGACGAAGCGACCTTGGCGCGTGCCATCGAGCCTTTCTTTTCAACGAAGGGGGTCGGCAAGGGCACCGGCCTGGGCCTGTCGATGGTGCATGGCCTTGCGCTTCAGCTGGGCGGCAAACTCGTTATCAAGAGCAAGCCCGGTCTGGGTACCAACGTGGAGCTTTGGCTGCCGCAGACTGCTGACGCTCCCATCCTGCATGCTGTAACGCCTGACGCAGGTCCGCTAAGCCGTCGCGGCACGGCACTTCTCGTCGATGACGAGGAGACGGTGCGCCTCACGACGTCGGCCATGCTGGCCGAGTTCGGTTACCAGGTGATCGAGGCAGGCTCCGCCGAGGAGGCGCTGCGTTTTCTGCGCGCTGGCGCTACCGTCGATCTTGTGGTTACCGATCATCTGATGCCGGGCATGTCCGGAACGGACCTCGCGCGTGTCATTCAACAGTTTCGCGCCGACCTGCCGGTGCTGATCATCTCAGGCTACGCCGATTTCGATGGCATCGCGCCCGACCTGCCACGGTTGACGAAGCCTTTCCTGAGGTCGGAACTCGCAGCGGCTTTGGCTACGCTGACTCTGGCTTCGGACCGGTAGCGGGCGCCGGCCTGGCACCTAACGGTGCCGCTCCAGCCAACCCTCCCCATCGATCACAGCGTTCGTCCGCTCCGTCACCTCCCCCATGCTCGCGCCCTCGCGGCGCATCTCCTCGCGCATCGTGGCGATCTGCTTGATCCGTTCCGCCCAAACCTCCGGGAAGAGTTCGGCCAGGTAGGCGCGGAGCCGCCGGGATAGGGTTGGGCTGCCGCCGCCGGTGGAGATGGAGATGGCGAGGTCGCCGCGGCGGAGGATGGCGGGGACGTGGAAGTCGCACAGCGGGAGGGTGTCTTCGACGTTGACCAGCACGCGGTGGGTTCGGGCTTGGGCGGCCAGGTGTTCGGACTGGGCTTGGGGCAGGCCGGCGACGAAGAGGATGCGGTAGTGGGCGAGTTCTGCTTCGGTCGGCAGGCGGGGGATCAGGCGGGGGCCGGCCGCCGCCGTGACTTCGGCGGAGGGGTCGGGGGCGTAGATGTGGAGGTTCGGGACTTGCTCGGTGTCGAGGAGGGTCAGGCGCTTCATCAGCGCGGGGCCAGCGCCGGCCAGGGCGGTCGGCAGGGTGGTCAGGTCCAGGGCGAGTGGGACGGTCATTGGGAACCCCCATATGCGCCGACGAAAAGGGCTCGCGTGGCTCGCCGCCCCCTCACCCTCCCAACCCTTCGGGTCGGGCCCCTCCCTCTCCCGTAGTCACGGGCGAGGGAATTGCTGGGCGCCGACGCGGGCACTATCCCAGCTACCCGCGCGCCTGGCGCTGGCGGGCGATCCAGGGGCGGTTGTCTTCGGCGGGCTGGTAGAAGAGGTCGTATTCGTCGAAGGCCGCCATCCAGTTCTCTTCGATCGCACGGTCGGGCAGCTCGAAGGCGTCGATGCCGCAGCGCTGCATGAACAGGAGCTGGTCGCGCAGCACACCGCCGGTGGCGCGGATTTCGCCTTTGAAGGCGTAGCGGTCGCGCAGCACCCTTGCCTGGGAGAAGGCGCGGCCGTCGCCGAAATTGGGGAAGTTGACGGCGATCAGGCCGAATTTGGCCGCATCGGCGCCGATCTCGGCGGTCGTGACCGTATTGGGGATGCGCACGCCGAGTTCGGCCGGGCTGCGGCCGATCAACTGATCGCGCTCGGCGGTCCAGCGGGCCCAGCTCACCGTCACCGCGCCGTTGGCGGGCAGCGGGGCGTCGTCTTCCAGGTGGGTCCAGGCGTCCGCGACGGCCAAGCGGTTCTTAACGAGCACCATAGACGGCCTCCTTGAACGGCTCGGCGCCGATCCGGCGATAGGTGGCCGGCAGGTCTTCGCCGTCGGCGCGGTGGGCGAGATAGACGTCGACCAGCTTGTCGACGGCCTCGTTCACGCCCTCGCTCGGCACGGCGCGGCCGACGATGGTGCCCACGGCCGCCTGATGGTCGGCGCTGCCGCCCACGGTGATCTGGTAGAATTCCTCGCCGTTCTTGTCGACGCCCAGCACGCCGATATGGCCGACATGGTGGTGGCCGCAGGCATTGATGCAGCCGGAGATCTTGATCTTCATCGGCCCGATCTCCTCCTCGCGCTGGGCGAGATGCTCGCCCAGGCTTTCGGCGACCGGGATCGCGCGGGCGTTGGCCAGGCTGCAATAATCCAGCCCCGGGCAGGCGATGATGTCGCTCGCCAGGCCGGCATTGGCGGTGCCCATGCCCGCCGCCGCGATCTCGGCATAAAAGGCCGGCAGGTCGGCGGTGCGGATGTCCGGGAAGACGATGTTCTGCTCGTGCGTCACCCGCGCCTCACCAAAGCCATAGCGCTCGCTGAGGTCGGCCAGCAGGTCCATCTGCTCGGCGGTCACGTCGCCCGGCGGCTTGCCCAGCGGCTTCAGCGACACGGTGGCGATGGTATAGCCGGGCTGCTTGTGCGGATGGGTGTTGTTCTTGACCCAGCGGGCGAACTTGGGCGAGGCGGCGACCGCGTCGGCCAGCAGCTTTGCGTCGTCCGCGCCCGCCGGCTTATAGGCGGGCGGGGCGAAATGGGCGTAGATGGCGGCGATGGTCTCGGTCGAAACGTCCAGCGGTTCGTGGTCCATCTGGGCCCATTCGGCCTCGACTTCTTCGCGCATCTTGTCGATGCCCAGGGCCTGGACCAGGATCTTGATCCGCGCCTTATAGATATTGTCGCGCCGGCCGTGCTCGTTATAGACGCGCAGCGCCGCCTCCAGATAGGACAGCAGGTCCTTCTTGGGCAGGAACTCGCGCAGCACCTTGCCCATGATGGGCGTGCGGCCGAGGCCGCCGCCGGCCAGCACCTTGAAGCCGACCTCGCCCGCCTCGTTCTTCACGATATAGAGGCCGATATCGTGGATATGCACCGCGGCGCGGTCGGTATCCGAGGCCGAGACGGCGATCTTGAACTTGCGCGGCAGCCAGGAGAATTCCGGGTGGTTGGTCGACCACTGGCGGATGATCTCGCAATAGGGGCGCGGATCCTCGATCTCGTCCGCGGTCGCGCCGGCGAACGGGTCCGATGTGGTGTTGCGGATGCAGTTGCCGCTGGTCTGGATCGAGTGCATCTCGACCGACGCCAGGTCGGCCATGATGTCGGGCGTCTGCTCCAGCTTGATCCAGTTGAACTGCATGTTCTGGCGCGTCGTGAAATGGCCATAGCCCTTGTCGTACGTGCGCGCGATATGGGCCAGCATCCTGAGCTGCTTGGGCGACAGCGTGCCGTAGGGAATGGCGATCCGGTACATATAGGCGTGGAGCTGCAGATAGAGCCCGTTGCGCAGGCGCAGCGGCCGGAACTCCTCCTCGCTGAGCTGCCCGATCAGGCGGCGGCGGACCTGGTCGCGATATTGCGCGACCCGCTCGGTCAGGAAGCGCTGATCGTATTCGTCATAGCGGTACACGTTTCGTCTCCTGCCGCTGGGTCACGCCGTCGGGCCGGTGGCGCGGATGCGCTCTTTCAGGCCGACCGGGGCGACAACGCCGCCCGTCACCGTGACGTCGATCACATAGGGACCCACCGCCTCCAGCGGCAAGGGGCCCTTCATGGCCTCGACCAATAGGATACCGCCGTCCGGGGCGGTGACCGCGTCGGCGATCGCCGGGGACCATGTGCCGTTGCCGGAATAATAGATCACCGCGCCATCGCGCAGGCGGTTGCCGGTTACGGCTTGATGTGGGGTCTCGGCGTTCACTCGAACAAGCTCTCATTCATATAGCGCGCGTATGTTTAACGGCGTCCGCCAGCCAGCGCTAGTCACGGTCCCGGCGTGAAATCATTGTGCCGCCGCCTCTTCGATTGCTCATGGCAGGCATGCCATTTTCGCAAATTCGCGGGCACCCCGCTTCGAATTGACCGCTTGCGCCGGCGGCAGGCCCGCCAAACCGCGCAATTCCGCCATCCGGAACTTACGCGCGGCGTCGATTTACATTATACAGAACCCATTGCGCAATAGGCGGTATTCTACAGGGGCTTGAAGAGTTGCAAATTGTACCGATCATATGGCAATGTGCAATGCACATAAACAACGTTCGTAGAGTGTAGTTTCTGGACCTCATCGAGTACGATCATGTCAGCGCAGCTTGCCTCAGCAGAACCCGATAGCACCGTCACTTCAGAGATCGTCGTCGATGACGCCGCTCTGCGCGCCGCGGACCTCATGTCGCGATACGGAAATCTGGACGGGGTCGAGCTTATGCGCGCGCTCTTCAAGGAGCTGCCGGGGCAGATCGCGCTGGTGTCGTCCTTCGGCGCGGAATCGGCGGTGCTGCTGGCGATGGCGGCCGAGGTCGATCCGAACGTTCCGGTCGTCTTCCTCGATACCGGCAAGCTGTTCGGCGAGACGCTGACCTATCGCGACAAGCTGTCGAAGCATCTGGGCCTGACCAACGTCATCACCGTGAAGCCCGATCCGGTGGCCGAGGCCGAGCTCGACAAGCCCGGCACTCTGTGGCGCGACAATCCCGACGCCTGCTGCCATTTCCGCAAGGTGGAGCCGTTGGACCGGGCGATGGCGCCCTTTGCCGGCTGGATCACCGGGCGCAAGCGGTTCCAGAGCAAGGGCCGCGCGGCCCTGCCGGTGATCGAATCCGAAAACGGCAAGTTGAAGATCAACCCGCTCGCCACCTGGGACGCGAAGCAGATCGCCGAGGAGTTCAAGCGGCGCGAACTGCCGCAGCACCCGCTGGTCGCCGACGGGTTCCTGTCGATCGGCTGCATGCCCTGCACCGACAGGGTGGCGCCGGGCGCCGACGCGCGGTCGGGCCGCTGGGCCGGCCTCGACAAGACCGAATGCGGCATCCACCTGTCGCGCATCCCGGCCAAGCGGCCGCAGCGCGCCGCCAAGCATCTGCGCGATCTGGAAAACCAGAGCATCTATATATTGCGCGAGGCCTTCGCCCGCTTCCCCAAGCTGTCCTTGCTGTGGTCGGTGGGCAAAGACAGCAACGTGCTGATCTGGCTGGCGCGCAAGGCCTTCTATGGCCGCGTGCCGTTCCCGGTGGTCCAGCTCGACACCGGCATGGAGCTGCCGTCGGTCTATGCGTTCCGCGACCGCTATGCCGCCGAATGGGGCCTGGACCTGCATGTCGAGAACTGCCCGCCGGTCGAGGATATCGATCCCAGCCTGCCGCCGCTGGCCCGTGCCGCCGCGCGCAAGAGCGCCGGGCTGCAGAGCCTGATCCGGCGCGAGAAGCTGAACGGCGTCATCGTCGGCATCCGCCGCGACGAGCAGTCGACCCGCGCCAAGGAGCGTGTGTTCTCGCCCCGCTCCAACCAGGGCGACTGGAATTTCGAGCAGCAGCCGGCCGAGTTCTGGGACCATTACAAGGCGCGCGTGGCCGAGGACGAGCATGTCCGCATCCACCCGCTGCTGGGTTGGACCGAGCTCGACATCTGGCGCTACATGAAGGCCGAGGGCATTCCGGTCGTTCCCGCCTATCTGGCCCAGGACGGCCAGCGCTACCGCTCGCTGGGCGAGACCAACATCACCCAGCCCATGGCCAGCGATGCCGCCTCGATCGACGACATCATTGCCGAGCTGGAGGGCACCCGCACGCCCGAGCGCGCCGGCCGGATCATGGACCACGAATCCGAGGACTCGTTCGAGCGCCTGCGCAGCGGCGGCTATATGTAATGTCCGCGCCTGAAGAGGATACGCTCGAGCCCTTGCGGGTGGTGATCGTCGGCAATGTCGATCATGGCAAATCGACCCTGATCGGCCGCCTGCTGAACGACTCCGGCGCCTTGGGCGAAGACAGCGTCGCGGCGGTGGCCGAGATGAGCCGCAGGCGCGGTGTCGATTTCGAATGGGCCTTCGTCACCGACGCGCTGCAAGTCGAGCGCGACCGCGGCACCACCATCGATACCAGCGAGGCGGTGTTCCGCACCCCGCGCCGCAGCTTCGTCATCATCGATGCGCCGGGCCAGGACGAATTCCTGCGCAACATGGTGACCGGCGCCTCCTCGGCCGACATCGCCATCGTCGTCATCGACGCGACCGAGGGTACGCTCGACCAGTCACGCCGCCATCTCTACCTCTTGAGCCTGCTCGGCATCCGCCGCCTGATCGTCGCCATCAACAAGATGGACAAGGTCGATTATTCGCCGGATTGCTTCTCCGTCGCCGCCAACCAGGTGCGCAACTATCTGCAGCAGATCGACGTCGCCGCCACCGCGATCATCCCGATCAGCGCCAAGAAAGGCGAGATGATCGCCAAGCGCACCACCCTGCTGGACTGGTATCACGGGCCGACGCTGATGGAGGCGCTGGACCGGGTCGAGGCCGACGAGGTGTCGCCCGACGTGCTGCCGCTGCGCTTCAGCGTGCAGGACATCTACAAGTTCGACGAGCGCCGCATCCTCGCCGGCCGGGTCGAGAGCGGCGTGCTGCGCGTCGGCGATACGCTGGCCTTCGCGCCGGGTGGGGCCATCGCCAAGGTCGCGACGATCGAGGACTGGAACCAGACCGCGCCGCGGATCAGCGCCAATGCCGGCGATACGATCGGCATCACCCTGGAGCAGCGCGCCTTTGTCGAGCGCGGCCAGATCGCCGCGCCCGCCGCCGAGCCGATCCGCCTGGCGCGGCGGCTGACGGTCAGGATGTTCTGGCTGGCGCCCGATCCGCTGTTCGTCGGGCGCAGCCTGACCCTGCAGCTGGGCGCCGGCGAGTACCGGGTGAAGGTCGCGTCGATCGATGCCGTGGTCGACACCAAGACCCTGGAGAAGACCCCCGCCGGCAAGGTGCTGACCAACCAGGTGGCCGAGATCGCGCTCGACGCGGTCGAGCCGCTTCCGGTCGACCGCTACAGCGCGCTGCCCCGCACCGGGCGCGGCGTGCTGTCGGACGGCGGCGACGCGCTGGGCGGCGCAATCGTGCTCGATTTCGTCGAGGCCCCGGTCGAGACCCAGACCGCGGCGGTCTATGCCGGCGTATCGCGCGAGGAACGCGAGCGGCGCTATCGCCATCGCGGCGCGGTGCTGTGGCTGACCGGCCTGCCGGGCTCCGGCAAGTCCACCCTGGCGGCGGCGCTGGAACGGGCGCTGTTCGAGGGCGGCATGCATGCCGTGGTGCTGGACACCGACCTGATCCGGCGCGGCCTGTCGCACGACCTCGGCTTCGCCCAGGACGACCGCACCGAGAATACCCGCCGTATCGCCGAGACGGCCAAGCTGCTGGCCGATGCCGGCAACATCACCATCGCCGCCCTGGTCTCCCCCCTCCAGTCGGACCGCGCGCTGGCGCGCTCGATCGTCGGCGAGAATTTTGCCGAGATCTATATCCGCGCGGACCTGGCGCTGTGCGAGGCGCGCGATCCCAAGGGGCTTTATGCCCGCGCCCGCCGCGGCGAGATCAAGAACTATACCGGTGTCGACACGCCCTATGAGGCGCCGACCATGCCGGACCTTGCCATCGATACCGGCAAGCTGGACATCGCCGAGGCGGTCGACCTGCTTGTCGGCTTCGTCGATTCGCGCTTCCATGATCCCCGCATCGATCAGAAACTGGCCGAGCCTGAGTGGAGCGTCTGATGCGGTTTGCTGCCGGCCGGCTGCGCGCTGTCGCGGCCGGTCTCCTACTGGTGGTGTGTGCGTTCGGCGCCCCGGCCGGCGCATGGGCAGCGGCGACCCTGACGAACGTCTCCTACGATCCCACCCGCGAATTCTATCTTGCCTATGACATGCTGTTCTCTGCCTGGTGGAAGGCCGAGACGGGCGAGGACGTGGCGGTGGAGCAGTCGCATGGCGGGTCGAGCAAGCAGGCCCGCGCCGTGATCGACGGGCTGGACGCCGATGTCGTGACCCTGGGCATTCCCTCCGCCATCGACGCCATCGCGGCGCAGGGCCTGATCGCCAAGGACTGGGCCAGCCGCCTGCCGCGCGACAGCACGCCCTATACCTCCACCATCGTCTTCCTGGTCCGCGCGGGCAATCCCAAGGGGATCAGGGGCTGGAGCGACCTGACCCAGCCCGGCATCGACGTCGTCACCGCCAATCCCAAGACCTCGTCGGGCGGGCAGATGGCCTATTACGCTGCCTGGGGCTGGGCGATGGACCGGTTCGGCGGCGATGCGGCCAGGATCAAGGCCTATATGACCGCTCTTTATAAGAATGTGCCGACGCTCGACAGCGGCGCCCGCGGCTCGACCGTCACGTTCGCTCAGCGCGGTTTCGGCGACGTGCTGCTGGCCTGGGAGAATGAGGCGCATCTGGCGCTGCGCGAATTCGGCGCCGACAAGTTCGAGATCGTCGTGCCCGAGGAAAGCGTGCTCGCCCAGCCCTCGGTCGCGGTCGTCGATTCCGTGGTCGACGCCAGGGGCAGCCGCAAGCTGGCCGAGGCCTATCTCAATCATCTCTATAGCGACGAGGGGCAGGATTTGGCCGCCAGATGGTTCTATCGCCCGCGGTCGGAAGCGGTTACCGCCCGCTATGCGGCCCAGTTTCCCGCGCTGAAGCTGTTCACCGTGCCGGAAAGGTTCGGCAGCTGGACCGAGGCGCAGCGGACCCATTTCGGAGATGGCGGCGTGTTCGATCAGATCTACCAGCCGGGTGCGCGATGACGGATGCCGCGATACCCCGCGCGCCGCGCGCGCGCCTGTCGATCCGGCGCTGGAGCGTCCTGCCCGGCTTCGGCCCGGCGCTGGGTTTCACGGTCACCTATCTCTCCCTCATCGTCCTGATCCCGCTCGCCGCCCTGTTCCTGAAGGCGGCACAGATGGACCTGCCGGCGATCTGGAACATCCTGACCAACCCGCGCGTCCTGGCGGCCTTCCGCCTCACCTTCATGGCCTCGGCCATCGCCGCCCTGGTCAATGTCGCGTTCGGGCTGGTGATCGCCTGGATGCTGGTGCGCTACCGCTTCTGGGGCCGGCGGATCGTCGACGCCGTGGTCGACCTGCCTTTCGCCCTGCCCACCGCGGTCGCCGGTGTGGCGCTGTCGTCGCTGATGGCCAAGAACGGCTGGGTCGGATCGCTGTTCGCGCCGTTCGGCATCACCATCGCCTATGCCACGCCGGGCATCGTCATCGCGCTCATCTTCGTCGGCCTGCCCTTCGTCGTGCGTACCGTCCAGCCGATCCTGCAGGATTTCGAGCCCGAGCTTGAGGAGGCGGCCGCGACCCTGGGCGCCGACCGCTGGACCACCTTCATCCGCGTCACCCTGCCGGCGCTGGCCCCGGCGATGCTGACCGGCTTCGCGCTCGCCTTCGCCCGCGCCATCGGCGAATACGGTTCGGTGATCTTCATCGCCGGCAACCGCCCGGGCCTGACCGAGATCGTGCCGCTGCTGATCGTCATCAAGCTGGAGGAGTTCGACTATCGCGGCGCCTCGGTCATCGCCGTGACCGCGCTGCTGATCTCCTTCACCCTGTTGATCCTCATCAACATCCTGCAGAAGCGGCTGGGGAGGCACCATGAGCGAGGCTAGACGCGAGCGTCCTGCTCTCCGCGACCCGCGCTGGGCGCGCGCCGCCATCTTCATCGGCGGCATCGGCTTCCTGGTTCTGTTCGTCGTGCTGCCGATGACGACGGTGGCTGTCGAGGCGCTGGCCAAGGGCGTCCCCGCTTATTTCAAGTCGCTGCAGGATCCCGACACCCAGTCGGCGATCCGCATGACGCTCAGCGTCGCGGCGATCTCGGTGCCGCTCAACCTCATTTTCGGCGTTGCGGCGGCCTGGACGATCGGCAAGTTCGATTTCAAGGGCAAGACGGTGCTGCTGTCGCTGATCGACCTGCCCTTCTCGGTCTCGCCGGTCATCGCCGGCATGGTATTCCTGCTGGTCTTCGGCCTGCAGGGCTGGTTCGGCCCGTGGCTGCGCGAACACCACATCAAGATCGTCTTCGCCCTGCCCGGACTGGTGCTGGCGACCATGTTCGTCACCCTGCCCTTCGTCGCCCGCGAGCTGATCCCGCTGATGCAGGAACAGGGCAGCGACGAGGAGGAAGCGGCGCGGATGCTGGGGGCCAGCGGCTTCCGCATCTTCTGGAGCATCACGCTGCCCAACATCAAATGGGCGCTGCTCTACGGCGTCCTGCTGTGCAACGCCCGCGCGATGGGTGAGTTCGGGGCGGTGTCGGTCGTGTCCGGCCATATACGCGGCCTGACCAACACGCTGCCGCTGCAGGTCGATATATTGTACAATGAGTATAACATGGTGGCGGCGTTCTCGGTCGCCTCCCTGCTGGCGGGCCTGGCGCTGATCACGCTGGTGCTGAAGTCATTCCTGGAATGGCGCTTCGCCGATCAACTGGCCCTGACCCGGCGCTGAGGACATCATGACGATCGAAGTCAGGAACGTATCGAAGTCGTTCGGTACCTATCACGCGCTGAACAATGTCAATCTGACCGTCGCCGACGGTGAGTTGATGGCGCTGCTGGGCCCCTCCGGCTCGGGCAAGACGACCCTGCTGCGCATCATCGCCGGTCTTGACCAGACCGACGGCGGCCAGGTGCTGGTTCATGGCCAGGACCTGACCCAGCAGGCGGTGCGCGACCGGCGCGTCGGCTTCGTGTTCCAGCATTACTCGCTGTTCAAGAACATGTCGGTGTTCGAGAACGTCGCCTTCGGCCTGCGCGTCCGCCCCCGCCACGAGCGGCCGTCCGACGCGGAGATCAAGCGGCGGGTCAACGAGCTGCTGGGCCTGGTCCAGCTCGACCCCTTCGCCCAGCGCTATCCGACCCAGCTGTCGGGCGGCCAGCGGCAACGCGTGGCGCTGGCGCGGGCGCTGGCGATCGAGCCCAAGGTGCTGCTGCTGGACGAACCGTTCGGCGCGCTGGACGCCCGCGTCCGCAAGGAGCTGCGCCGCTGGGTGCGCAAGCTGCACAAGGAGATCAACGTCACCAGCGTCTTCGTGACCCACGACCAGGAAGAGGCGCTGGAGCTGGCGGACCGCATCGCCATCATGAATGTCGGCAATATCGAGCAGGTGGCGACCCCGTCGGAGGCCTATGACCGGCCGGCGACCCAGTTCGTCTCCGAATTCCTCGGCTTCGCCAACCGGCTGCCCTGCCATGTCGAGAACGGCATCGCCCGGCTTGGCGGCTTCAGCCTGCCGACCGAGCTCGACGATTATGTCGGCGAGGCCGTCGCCTATGTCCGCCCGCACGAGATCGGGCTCGCCCGCGCCAACGGCCACGATATCGCCCGTGCCACGATCGATTCCATCGTCGCGCTGGGCCCCACCGCCAGGGTCGACCTCGCCTATGGCGAGCACCGGCTGGAGGTGCTGGTCGATCGGGAACGCCTGACCGAACTGGGCCTCGTCATCGGCGACCCGTGCGCGGTGACGATCACCCGCGCGCATGTTTTCAGGGCCTGAGGGGCTTTGACGTTACCTTCCGAATCCTTCATTTCATGGATCGTCATTCCCGCGTAGGCGGGAATCCAGAGTCTTAACGCTGAGAGCCCAGAGGTTTCGCAGAGGTCGCGGAGAAAAGAGATTCTTTCTCTGCGCTCTTTGCGAAACCTCTGCGTTCTCAGCGTTAAAATCTTCTGCTTTCGGATTTCTGGATTCCCGCCTTCGCGGGAATGACGCGAGAGGAGAGGTTGGCACTGTAATATGTCCAGCAAGCTTGATCTTCCCACACGCGATGATGTCCTGCGCGCCGCCGAGCGGCTGCGCGGCGTCGCCGTGCATACGCCGCTTCTGCGCTCCGAACGGCTGGACGAACTGGCCGGTGGTCGGGTTGTCATAAAACCCGAGGTCCTGCAGCGGACCGGGTCGTTCAAGATCCGCGGCGCCTATAACCGGCTGAAGCAGCTGGTTGAGACCGGCCGGGATGCCGGTGGGGTGGTGGCTTTCTCCTCGGGCAATCATGCGCAGGGCGTTGCCGAGGCGGCGCGGCTGCTCGGCATGAAGGCCGCGATCGTGATGCCGAGCGACGCGCCGGCCCTGAAGATCGACAATACGCGCCGGCTGGGCGGCGAGGTCATCCTCTACGACCGCTGGACCGAGGACCGCGAGGCGATCTGCGCCCGCGTGGCTGCGGAGCGCGGCGCCACCGTCGTGCCGTCGTTCGACGATGCCGGGGTGATCTCGGGCCAGGGGACCGTTGGGCTGGAGATCGCGGCCGACGCCAGGGCGCTGGGCGTGAAACTCGACGCCGTCTATGTGCCGGCCAGCGGCGGCGGCTTGGCCGCCGGCATCGGCCTGGCGCTGGACCCAGAGACCGCGCTCTACACCGCCGAACCGGCAGCGATGGACGACCATGCACGGTCGCTCGAAGCCGGGGAGCGGCTGGCCAATGACCCCGCTGCGCGGTCGATCTGCGATGCACTGCTGGCGCCGATGCCGGGCAGGATCACATTTGCGTTGAACAAGGCCCGCCTGTCGGGCGGCGTCACCGCAACCGATGACGAAGCGCTCAAGGCAATGGGCTTTGCCTATGAGGTACTGAAACTGGTCGTCGAGCCGGGCGGTGCTGTCGCGCTGGCCGCGCTGCTTGCTGGGCGCATCGATGCGCGAGGGCGGACGATCGCGATCGTCTTGTCGGGCGGCAATGTTTCGCCGGACGTGTTCATGCGGGCATTGGCTTCGTAGGATGGGTAGAGCGTAGCGAAACCCATCATCCAGCGCGTTGAACGATGGGTTTCGCTACGCTCTACCCATCCTACGTTTTTACCCCGCGAGCGTCCTTCTCAGCAGCTCGATATCCTCGGCGAAGCTGTGGTCGCTGGCCATCAGCTCCTCCACCTTCTTCACCGCATGCATCACGGTGGTGTGGTCGCGGCCGCCGAATTTCTTGCCGATCTCGGGGAGCGATCGCGAGGTCAGGCTCTTCGCCAGGAACATCGCCACCTGGCGCGGCCGGGCGACGGCGCGGGCCCGGCGCTCCGAATGCATGTCGGAGACGCGCATGTTGAAATGCTCGGCCACCTTGCGCTGGATCTCGTCGATCGTCACCCGCCGGTCGTTGGCGCGCAGCAGGTCCTTCAGCAGGTCCTGCGTGGTCTCGATGGTCACCGGCCGGCCGACCAGATCGGCATGGGCGACGATGCGATTCAAGGCGCCTTCCAGCTCGCGGACGTTGGAGGTGATCTTGTGGGCCAGGAATTCCTGGACCTTCACCGGCACCTTCTGCTTCAGGCTGTCGGCCTTGGCCTGCAGGATGCCCAGCCGCAGCTCATAGGTGGTCGGATGGATATCCGCGACCAGCCCCCAGCCCAGGCGGGAGCGCAGCCGTTCCTCCATCCCCTCCAGGTCCGACGGGCTCTTGTCGGCCGAGATCACGATCTGGCGGTTCTGGTCGACCAGCGCGTTGAACGTGTGGAAGAACTCTTCCTGTGTGGAATCCTTGTTGCCGCAGATGAACTGGATGTCGTCGATCATCAGCACGTCGACGGAGCGGAACTGCTCCTTGAAGGCCATCGTGTCCTTGTAGCGCAGCGCCCGGATGAACCGGTACATGAACTGCTCGGCCGACAGGTAGAGCACCTTGCGCTTGGCCTTGCGCTTGCCGATCTGCCAGGCGATGGCATGCATCAGGTGCGTCTTGCCCAGCCCGACGCCGCCATACAGGAACAGCGGGTTGAACGGCACGGTCTCGGAATCGGCGACCCGGCGGGCCGCGGCATGGGCGAATTCGTTGGGCTTGCCGACGACGAAATTCTCGAACGAGAAGCGCGGATCGAGGCAGCTCGTATCCATATCGTCTGCCAGCTCGACCGGCTGCGGTTCGGCCGGCGCCTTGGCGGCCTTGCGGGCGGGCGGGCGGGCTGGCTGGAGCTCCGGTTCGGGCGCGACTTCGTCCGACGCGGTCTGCGGCTGTTGCGCGCCGGCTTCGGCATTCATGCCGTCGACGACGATGAATTCGATGCTGGTGACGGTGGGATTGGCGATCGCCCACAGCGACTGGATGCGGTCGGCATAGGTCTTGATCAGCCAGTCGCGGATGAAGCGGGTGGGAACCGCGATCGAGACTTCGCCGTCGGTGATCGCCATCACCGAGAGCGGCTGCAGCCAGCTGCGGAACGCAGCTTCGCCGACTTCGACGCGCATCATGTCGAGAACGCGCGCCCATTCCCCATCCAAGCCACCTGTTATTCCGGCATTTTTCCGGGCTGACGTAACAGGAGTGCGTTGCGGTCCCTCAATATGCCCCGAAATACCAGCCAAAAGATTCTCCTTGCCTCGAGATAGCGCAACAGTAGGAAAAGTACGCTGCTTCGCCCGATTTTTGGGCGACCAGCGCGGGTGCTGGGTCCGCCGGAGAGAGTTTATTTATGTGCGGACGAGTAACTCTAGCCAGAGGTCTCGCTCCGGGCAAGAAGATCGAAAGCAGAACGGCAGAAAATAATTTTCCTTGCAGTAAAGCGAAAATAAAAAAGCGCCCCGTTGGGCGCTTTTAGAGCCGTCCAATATTTATTGATTCAATTTAATATTTGGACTCTACTTTAACGTGGATTAAGGCGAAGGGATTACGCCATCGCCTTGATGCGCGCGGTCAGCCGGGAGAGCTTGCGCGAAACGGTGTTGCGGTGAATGACGCCGTGGGTCGTGCCGCGCTGCAGCTCGGGCTGCGCCAGCTTGAATTCGGCCTGCGCCGCATCCTTGTTGCCGGAGCTGATTGCCGTCTCGACCCGCTTCAAAAAGGTGCGGATGCGGCCCACGCGGGCGGTGTTGACTTCGGCGCGGCGCGCGTTGCTGCGGATGCGCTTCTGGGCGGACTTATGATGAGCCATCTATCTTCTCAAAAATTGCTATCGCAAACCCGTTCAGGTGCCCGGGCGCGGAAGGGCGGGACATTAACGATTTTGCTGGGCGCGCGTCAAGCCGACTCGAAAGCGAATCGAAACTTATTCACCGGTTCCTGAAGGCGGGCTTCCGCTTTTCGGCAAAGGCGGTCATGCCCTCCTTCCGGTCCTCGATCGCGAAGGTCGAATGGAAGACCCGGCGCTCGAAGGTGACACCCTCGGCCAAAGTCGTTTCGTAGGCCCGGTTTACCGCTTCCTTGGCCAGCATGACAACCGGGCGGGATAGGCCGGCGATCTTGGCCGCGACCTTGATCGCCTCATCGACCAGCTCGGCCGCCGGCACCACCCGGCTCACCAGCCCGCTGCGCTCGGCCTCGGCGGCGTCCATCATCCGGCCGGTCAGGCACATCTCCATCGCCTTGGACTTGCCGACGAAGCGGGTCAGGCGCTGGGTGCCGCCGGCGCCGGGAATGGTGCCAATGGTGATCTCGGGCTGGCCGAACCTGGCGGTGTCGGCCGCCAGGATGAAATCGCACATCATCGCCAGCTCGCAGCCGCCGCCCAGCGCGAAGCCGGCCACCGCCGCGACGATCGGCTTGCGGACGGTGGAGGCGCGCTGCCAGCTCTCGGTGATGAAGTTGCCGAGATAGACGTCCATATAGTCGTAGCCCATCATCTCCTTGATGTCGGCCCCGGCGGCGAACGCCTTCTCGCTGCCGGTCAGCACCATGGCGCCGATCGCGTCGTCCTTCTCGAACGCGTCCAGCGCCTGGGTCAGCTCCTGCATCAGGGCGGCGCACAGCGCGTTCAGCGCCTGCGGCCGGTTCAGCCGGATCAGGCCGACGGAGCCGTGGGTTTCGACGAGGATGTTCTCGTAGGTCATGGCGTGCTTATCCCGGTGAGTTCTGCGCGGAAGGGCTTAGCCTATCGCTGCTTGCGCGGGCAATAGAATGTGGAGCGGCCCGACTGCACGATCCGTTCGATGCCGCCGGTCTGGGCGATGTCGCAGGTACAGCCCGGACAGGCCCGGCCCTCCCGGTCATAGACGGTGAAGCTGTGCTGGAAATAGCCGAGCTCGCCGTCGGCATGGACGAAATCCTTGAGCGATGAGCCGCCGGCGGCGATGGCGAGGTCCAGCACCTGGCGGATCGACTGGACCAGCAGCTCGGCCTTGGCCCCCTTGACCGTGCCGGCGAGGCGCAGCGGGCTGATGCCCGAGCGGAACAGCGCCTCGCAGACATAGATATTGCCCAGCCCGGCGACCACCCGCTGGTCCAGCAGCGCCGCCTTGACCGGCGTCTTCTTGCCGGCGAAGGCCTTGGCCAGCGACTTGCCGTTGAACGCATTGCCCAGCGGCTCCGGGCCCAGCCCGGCGAACAGCCGGTGCTCGTCCAGCCTGTCGGCGGCCACCATCTCGACCAGGCCGAAACGGCGCGGGTCGTTCAGCACATAGACCACGCCGTCATCCGCCGTCAGCACCAGATGGTCGTGCGGCTGCGGGGGGAGGGACGGGTCATGCCGGATGACGACGCTGCCCGACATGCCCAGATGCACGACCAGGATCTGGCCGTCATCCAGCGACAGCAGCAGATATTTGGCGCGGCGCCCGATATGGATCACGCGCCGGCCCTCCAGGCGCGTCTTCAGGTTGGGAGGGAAGGGAATGCGCAGGTCGGCCCGGTTCTGCTGGACCTTGACGATGACATGGCCTTCCAGCGAGGCGGCGAGGCCCCGGGCGACGGTTTCGACTTCGGGAAGTTCAGGCATGACTTGTCACAGCTAGGACCTGGAAGAAAAGGCAAGACCTTGGCGCGGTCGGTGTTATGATGTGCTCATCATAATGTCAGCAAGAAAGGTTTAGCCATGACCGAGCCGGTCGTAGCCCAGAAAGCCCCGTATCCTGTCGCCGTCGAAGCCGGGAAGACGTACTGGTGGTGCGCCTGCGGACAGAGCAAAGGGCAGCCTTTCTGCGACGGATCGCACAAGGGCACCGGTCTGGCGCCGATGCAGTACAAGGCCGAGGCGGACAAGACGATGTATTTCTGCGGCTGCAAGGCCACCGCCAAGGCGCCGTTCTGCGACGGAACCCACCAGCGCCTGTGAGTGCGGGCTGCCCCCGGGCGGCACACGGCACGATTGCTTCGAAGGATGGCGCAGGCTAATCCCTGAGTACCGATGGATCTCGTTATAATATTGCTGCTGTTCGTCGCGAACGGCGTTTTCGCCATGGCGGAGATGGCGATCATCGCGTCGCGCCAGGTCCGGCTGGAGGCGCGCGCCGAGGCCGGCAGCAAGGGGGCGAAGACCGCGCTCAGGCTGAAACGCGATCCCGGGCGCTTCCTGTCCACGGTGCAGACCGGCGTCACGCTGATCGGCATCGTCATGGGCGCGCTGTCCACCACCGCGGTCAGCGCGCCGATCGCGCTCATACTCAGCCACTTCACCTGGATTTCCCCGGCGCTGGATGCCGGCATCGCCTTCGTGCTGGGCGTGTCGATCACCACCTTCTTCTCCCTCATCATCGGCGAGCTGGTGCCGAAGCAGATCGCGCTGCGCCGGCCGGAAGCGATCGCGGTCGCCTCGGCCCGGCCTTTCGCCGTGGTCTCCAAGGTCGTCCTGCCGGCGGTGGCGCTGCTCGACATCACCACCCGGCTGGTGCTGCGGCTGATCGGCATGCACCGGGTGCAGAAGGAAATCGTCAGCGAGGCCGAGGTCCGCACGCTGATCGCCGAAGGGACGGAACATGGCGTGTTCCACCCGTCCGAAGGCGCGATGGTGGGGCGGGTACTGCGCTTCGCCGACCGGCCGGTGCGCTCGATCATGACGCCGCGCGCCGACATGCTGTGGATCGATATCGATGCGGACCGGGACGAGATCGCCAAGGTCGTGGCCGAAAGCCGCCATACCCGCATCCCGGTCGGACGCAGCGTCGAGAACGTCGTCGGCGTCGTCCATATCCGCGATCTGTTCGCGCATGCGCTGAGGGGCGAAAGCCTGCGGCTGGCCGATTCGGTGACCAGCATGCCAGCGGTCTATGACGCGATCCCGGTGCTGCAGACCTTGGAGATATTGCGCGAGTCCGGCTCGCGCATGGCGCTGGTGGTCGACGAGTACGGCGTCGTCGAGGGCATCGTCACCCTGACCGACGTACTGGAGGCGATCGTCGGCGAGCTGCCGTCGGCCGGGCGCCACGAGAAGCCGGCGATGGTCGAGAATCCGGAGGGCGGGCTGATCGTCGACGGCCTGGTCGCGATCGAGGATTTCAAGATCCGCCTCGGCCTGCTGGCGCTGCCGGGCGAGGACGAGGTGACCACGGTGGGCGGCTTCGTGCTGACCGCGCTGGGGCGGTTGCCCAAGGTCGGCGATACCGTCACTTACGCGGACTATACGTTCGAGGTGCTGAGCATGGCCGGCCGAAGGGTCGACAAGCTGTCCGTCAAGGGCGGGCCGGAGCCGCTGGCGGAGGATGAAGGGGGTTAGTTGCCGCCCTGATCCTCGGGCGGCTGGCCGGGCTGCTGCCCCTTCAGCTTGGCGATCAGGCCCTGCACATAGTCGCGGCCCCTCTGCATCACCGACTTGGCCTTCTCCGCCGCCGACTGGACCTTCTCGACCACCTGCTCGACCGGCTTGGTCACCGGGGCCACCGATTGCTTCATCATCTCCCGCATCTGGGAGGCGACGAGTTCCTTGACCGCGGCGGGGCCCATTTTCTTCAGCGCGATGCGCTGCTCGTCGCTCATCGCGTCCCATTTCGCCTGGATCTGCGCCTTGACCTCGGGCGGCAGGTTGGCGAAGGCGGTGCGGGCGTCGCCCTCGTTCATCTTGGTCAGGCCGTCCAGCCCCTTGGATTTCAGCTGGTTCGCCAACGCCGCCCGGGTTTCGGGCGACAGGTTCTGGTATTCCTTGTTGATCTGATCGCTGGTCAGCGGAGCGCCGCCATAGGGGACCTGCTGATCGCCGGACTGCGCCGGCTGGGCCTGATCCTGCCTGGCGGCGGGCTGGCCGCCTGTCGTCGTGCTCCTCGGCGTCTGCGTCGTACCGGTCGCTGGGGTGTCGGCGGCAAAGGCCGTTGCCGCCGTCAACAGCGCGAAGCCGAAGCCGGTTGCGGTGGCGATAGTGCTGAAAGTCCGCATCGTTCGATGGCCCGTCTGCAAGAGGTCCAGAGCGCTCTTTTCATCTAATTTTCCTCAACTTACCACAAAATTGCCATTTTGTCATATAGGTGGGACTCCCTACGCGCCTGCGTTTCGCCCTATGGCGAAAGCCCGCATTTGCGCTAGCTTCGCGCCATGTCCGATTCCGCGCCGCATCCCGCCATCAGGCCACCGGCCATCAGGATCGAAGGCCTGACCAAGAGCTTCGGTTCGCTCGAGGTCCTGGCCGGGGTGTCCCTGACCGCGCACGATCATGACGTGGTCGCCATCCTGGGCAGCTCGGGCTCGGGCAAAAGCACGTTCCTGCGCTGCATGAACATGCTGGAGACACCCGACAGCGGCGAGATCTGGATCGAGGGTGAGCTGGTGCGCATGGTGCGCAAGGCCGGGGTCGCGATGCCGGCCGACCGCCGCCAGGTCGAGCGCATCCGCCGCCGCGTGGCGATGGTGTTCCAGCAGTTCAATCTGTGGGCGCATATGACGGTGCTGCAGAACGTGGCCCTGGCGCCGATGCATGTGCTGAAGCTTGACCGCAAGGCCGCGACAGAGCGGGCCGAGGCGATGCTGGCCAAGGTGGGCGTCGCCGACAAGCGGGGCGACTATCCGGCCCAGCTCTCCGGTGGCCAGCAGCAGCGCGTGGCGATCGCCCGCGCGCTGGCGATGGAACCCGACCTGATGCTGTTCGACGAACCCACCTCGGCGCTGGATCCCGAGCTGGTCGGCGAGGTGCTGAAGGTGATCCGCGATCTGGCAGCGGAGGGGCGGACCATGATCCTGGTCACCCACGAAATGGGCTTCGCCCGCGACGTCGCCACCCACATCCAGTTCCTGCACAAGGGCAAGGTCGAGGAGGAAGGGCCGCCGGCGGACATCTTCGGCAACCCTGGGTCCCCCCGGCTGCGGCAGTTCCTGGCATCTACGCGATCGCTTTAGTCTATCGCCTTGACCCCTAGCTGTTTTACATTACTTTTATAGAAAAGTAAGGAGTGCATTATGGAAGCTGCGATCACGGCCAAGGGTCAGACCACAATCCCTAAGTCCATTCGCCAGCATCTGGGGCTTAAAGCCGGCGACAAGGTCAAATTTTTCCTGCATCCCGACGGTACGGTTGTGCTTCTCCCTAAGGTGCCGGTCTCCAGCTTGCGCGGCATCCTACCCGCTCAAGGCAGAACGCCGACCCTCGATGAGATGGATGATGCTGTCGCCGCGGGAGCTGCCGAACGGTTTTTGCGCAGCCGGGAATGATCGGTCTCGATACAAATATCATTGTCAGGTACTTGGCGCAGGACGACCCTGTGCAGTCGCGAAAGGCAGACGCATGCATAGGGCAGCTGAGCGAAACCCGGCCTGGTTTCCTTAGTCTCGTCGTGGTCGCAGAGACGGCCTGGGTTCTCAAAAGCGTTTACAGGCTGTCAGATGCCGCTATCGCCATGGCGGTCGAGCGCCTTCTCCAGGCGTCGGAGCTTGTGGTCCAGAACGAGCAGCAGGTCTTCTATGCCATAGCTATGGCGAAGCAGGGGGAGGCGTCGCTGGCGGATGCGCTGATTGGCGCACTCGGCAGTCAGGTTGGGTGCGATCATACGCTCACTTTCGACAGGAAAGCGGCGAGACTGCCGGAGTTCGAACTTCTCTAACGGGCGCTAATGCTTGGCCCGTCAATCGAGGGACCTTTGATGATCCAAGTGTTTCGGTTGCTGCGTGTTCCGGTCTGGCTCGCGGCCATCGTTGTGGGATGTTCTCTCGGCGGCGAAGCAATCGCCCAGACCCTGCGCATCGGCACCGAGGGGGCCTATCCGCCGTTCGAATATCGCGATGCCAGCGGGACCCTGAAGGGCATGGATGTCGAGGTCGGCAACGCGCTGTGCGCGCGGATGAAGGTCACCTGCCAGTTCATGCCGCAGGATTTCGACGGGCTGATCCCGGCGATCAAGGCCGGCAAGATCGACCTCATCATTTCGTCGCTCTCGATGACGCCCGACCGGGCCAAGGTGATCGATTTCACCAAGGCCTATTACCTGTCGCCCAGCCAGTTCGTCGCGCTCACATCCTCGGGCATCACCGACGATCCCGCGACCTTGAAAGGCAAGACCATCGCTGTGCAGAGCGGCACCAACCACCAGGCCTATATGGAGCAGCGCCTGCCCGACATCGCCATCAAGGCCTACAACACGGTGCAGGAGGCGGAGCTCGACCTCGAATCCGGCCGGGTCGATGCGATGCTGGCCGACAAGCTGCTGATGTATGACTGGCTGGAGAAGGCCGGCAAGGCCAAGGGTTTCGATTATGTCGGCAAGCCGCTGGTCGATCCGCTGGTCACCGGCCAGATCGGGATCGGGGTCAAGAAGGGCAACAAGGCTCTGGCGGATTCGCTGAACGGCGCGATCGACCAGCTGCTGGCCGACCCGGAATACGAGAAGATCACCAAGGGCTATTTCCCCTTCAGCATCCGGCCCTAGCGCACGATCTTGTCAGGCTTCGGATCACAGCTTCTCGCCGGCGCGGCTGTAACGCTCGAGCTTGCCTTCGGCGCGCTGGCGCTGGGGCTGGTACTGGGGCTGCTGGGCGCGGCGGGGAAGCTGTCGCCGCATGGCTGGGTGCGGGCGCCGGTCACGGGGCTGCTCAACCTGCTGCGCGGCGTGCCTGAGTTCCTGATCCTGCTGATCGTCTATTTCGGCGCGTCCGAGTGGCTGGGCGACGATCTGGCCCCCGGGCCGTTCGGGGCCGGCGTGTTCGCGCTGGGCATCGTCTTCGGGGCCTATGCGTCGGAGACGTTCCGCGGCGGCTTCCTGGCCGTGCCGCCCGGCCAGGTCGAGGCGGCGCGGGCCTTCGGGCTGGGGCCGGGCAAGACCTTCTTCCTGATCCGCCTGCCGCAGGCCTGGCGCTTCGCGCTCCCCGGCATCGGCAATCTGTGGCAGGGGCTGGTCAAGGATACGTCGCTGGTCTCGGTGGTCGGGCTGGAGGAGATATTGCGCAAGGCCAATATCGCCGCCGAGGTCACCAAGCATCCCTTCCCGTTCTACCTGGCGGCGATGGCGCTCTATCTCGCCATCGTCACCGTCTCCAACCCGGTGTTCGCCTGGCTCGAGCGGCGCGCCGCGCGCGGGGTGCGGCGATGAGCTTCCTGTCGGACCTCTGGGATCTGGTCAGCGAGAACCAGGTCGCGTTCGAGCGCGGCCTCTGGATCACCGTGCAGCTGCTGGCGATTTCCGCCGCGATCGCCTTCCTGCTGGCGGTGCCGCTGGCCCTGATGCGGGTCTCGGGGAGCCGGGGCCTCCGCCGCCTGTCCTATGCCTACACCTATCTGTTCCGCGGCACGCCGGTGCTGACCCAGCTGTTCCTGATCTATTACGGCCTGTCGCAATTCGAAGCCGTGCGCCATTCCGTGCTGTGGCCGATCCTGCGCGACCCGTTCCCCTGCGCGCTGATCGCGCTGTCGCTCAATATGGCGGCCTATGTCGCCGAGGTGCTGCGCGGGGGCATCGAGGGCGTGCCGGCGGGGGAGAAGGAGGCTGGGCTGGCGGCGGGCCTCAAGCCCCTCCAGCTCTACCGGCTGGTCATCCTGCCGCGCGCGATCCGCATCGCGCTGCCCGCGCTGTCGACCGAGATGGTGGTGCAGATGAAATCGACCGCCTTGGTCAGCACCATCACCCTGCTGGACCTCACCGGCGTCGCCCGTCGGATCGAGGCGCGCACCTATTCCACCGACGCGCTGTTCGTCGCCGGCATCATCTATGTGATCCTGACCTGGGCCATCGGCCGGGGCTTCCGCCTGGCCGAGTGGCGCCTGAATCGGCACCTCGTCAGGTGACGGTCACTCGGCGGCGGCAACCTTCGGCGCCGCCGGCTTCACCCGCCAGGTGAAGACCGAGGTCATCGCATAGTTCCAGACCGAGCCCAGCAGCCCGCCCAATATGCCGGCCACCCACCAGGCCTGGCTATCCTCCATGAACAGGGCCGAGGCGACGCCGATGTTGGACAGGGCGCCGATGCTGCAGATGATGGCGAAGCTGAAGAAGCCATAGACGAAGCGGATGCCCTTCAGCCGCTGGTCGCGATAGGTGACGATATTGTTCAGCCAATAGTTGAACATCATCGCGATCACCGTCGCGATCGTCTGGGCCAGCGCGAAGCTCAGATGCTGCGCCTTATAGGTGAACCACAGCACCAGGAAATGGACGCCCAGGCCGAACGTGCCGACCCCCAGATACATCAGGAAGCGCACCGGCACGTAGGAGCCGACCATCTTGTCCAGCAGCAGCATGGCGTATTCCCACGCCACCATGGTGTCGAGCTTGCTCTCGCCCTTGATGCGCGAGCCGAACGTATAAGGCAGCTCGACCGCCTTCAGCGGCTGGGGCGCGGAGGCGAAGATGTCCAGCAGGATCTTGAAGCCCGTGGCCGACAGGTTGCGGACCACGCGTTCGAACACGTCCCGGCGCAGCATGAAGAAGCCGCTCATCGGGTCAGAGAGTTCCTGCTTCACCACCAGTTTGGCGAGTTGTGCGCCGGCGCGGCTGATCTTGATGCGGTTGGCGGCGAACTCGCCGACATCGCCGCCGGGCACGAAGCGGCTGCCCACAGCGATCTCGGCCCCGTCCTGCAGCGCCTTCAGCATGTTCGGCAATATCCGCTCGTCATGCTGCAGGTCGCCGTCCATCACCGCGATATAGGGGGCGGAACTGGCCAGCGCGCCCTCGACGCAGGCCGAGGACAGGCCGCGCCGGCCGATGCGCTGCACCACCCGCACCCGCCCGCCCGAGCTTGCCGCCAGGCCGCGCGCCACGGTGGCGGTGCCGTCGCGGCTGTCGTCGTCGACGAAGATCACTTCCCAATCGATGCCGGCCAGGACGGTGTTCAGCTTCTCGACCAGCAGAGGCACGTTCTCGGCCTCATTATAGGTCGGCACCACGACGCTGAGCTCGGCGGCTCCAAATGCGCCTGCGCCCGCATGATGTTCCCTCTGGCTGTCCATGCCGTCTCCCCTGCCGCAACTTACCCGATCTATACCGCTAATCGCTTGTCGCGCGCCAATTTTCCGATAATTTCGGTGAATGCGCCAGATCGAGGAATTCGGGCCGTTTTTCGTGCTGGACCATCCGCTGATCCAGCACAAGCTGACCCTGATGCGCGACCGCGGCCAGACAAGCGCGGTGTTCCGCGCCCTGCTGCGCGAAACCGCCATGCTGATGGGCTATGAGATCACCCGCGCCCTGCCGCTGGAGCAGGTGCGGATCGAAACGCCCGTCGCCCCCTGCGACGCGCCGATGCTGGCCGGCAAGAAGCCGGTGATCGTGCCGGTGCTGCGCGCCGGGCTGGGCATGGCCGACGGGCTGCTCGACCTGATCCCGTCGGCGCGGGTCGGCCATATCGGCCTTTATCGCGACCCTGAAACGCTGGCGCCGGTCGAATATGTCGTCCGCCTGCCCGGCCGGGCGGCGGAGCGCGATTTCTTCCTGGTCGACCCGATGCTGGCCACCGGCGGCTCGGCGGCGCACGGGGTCGATGTCCTGATCCGCCACGGCGCCGATCCGGACCGCATCCGCTTCATGGCCCTGGTCGCCGCGCCGGAGGGCGCGCGGGCCTTCCGCGCCCGCCATCCGGGCATTCCGGTCTATGTCGCGGCGATGGACAGCCACCTCAACGAACACGGCTATATCGT
>Ga0207694_10000489_pt1 | contig 35937 bp, 35 predicted proteins | sample KBSC34metaG_FD_184353 | JGI IMG/M metagenome (GOLD analysis project Ga0207694, IMG submission 184353) | Corn rhizosphere microbial communities from Kellogg Biological Station, Michigan, USA - KBS C3-4 metaG (SPAdes) (version 2) | ecosystem: Host-associated > Plants > Roots > Rhizosphere > Soil... | reverse complement strand
GTGCTCTACCAGGCTGAGCCACTCCCCGAACTCTGTGTGGATGAGCGCAACATCGGGCGCGGCCTGGTGCGTTTTCCCGCTTGATGCGCTTCGTTAAGTGTAGCAGAATCCTGCCGGTTGATGATTTCGCCCGGGCTTTCCGATCTGAGCTGCCGGGGAGGGCAAAGAGAAGCCCGCCGGGTAAATTCGGCGGGCCTGAGCATCGGTTCAATTTACTGATTCTGCGGTGCTGGCGCCGACGAAGCGTTGGGGAAGATGCCCTCGAGGGGCGCGCGCTTCTTCTCTTCTCCAGCTGGATCAGGGAGCGGCTTGCGTGGGACCATTTGGTCGCGCATGGCTGCGTTGTAAACGAAAATGGCTTCAACCGTGGCGATCTGCTTAAGGTCGCCAGCCTGCAGGCGTTCGACAACGTCCTGATTAGAGTGGTGGGTACGGCTCTCGTAATCGAGATCATCCTGGATGAACTGGAAGCCCGGGATGCCGACCGCGTCAAAACTGAGGTGATCCGTACCGCCCGTGTTGCGCATGGTGAGTGTAGTGACGCCAAGGTCTTTGAGGGGAGCGATCCACTGGGCAAAGATGGGAGCGACGGCTGCGTTTCCTTGTGTATAGATGCCGCGGATCTTGCCCGAGCCGTTATCTACGTTGAAATACGCGGAGATGAGTTTCTGTTCGGGCTTGACTTCGAGAGGGCCAGTGGCGCGACGCATGAATTCCGGGAGCGCCTGCTGGTCCGGAGCAGTTGAGAGCGCGGCCGAACCGAAGTGTTCCTTGCAATAGCCTTTCGATCCGAAGAGGCCCTGCTCTTCGCCTGTCCATAGAGCGATGCGGATAGTGCGACGTGGCTTCACGTCGAGGGCCTTAAGGATGCGAACAGCTTCCATGGCGACGACGGTGCCTGCGCCGTTGTCGGTCGCGCCGGTGCCTGCGATCCAGCTATCGAGGTGGCCGCCGAGCATGACTACCTGTTCTTTCAGCTTGGGATCGGTGCCAGGGATTTCAGCCACTGTGTTGAATGCGTGTTCGTGATCGCCCGTGAACTTGGTGTCGATATTGATTTCCACGCCGACAGGAACGTGTGCCTGGGTTAGGCGATACAGGCGACCGTAGCTCTCGATTGCGGCGACGGCGACGGGAATCTTTACCTTCTTCTCGGCAAGATATGGAGTGCGGCCGAGGGTTGCGCCGTTGTCGTCGAAGAACGTGCCACCGGAGCCCCCACTGTTTTTGCCGTCACGACTAGGTTCGATGACAGCTGCAACTTTTTCGTCGGCGAAGAATTGCGCAATCTTGTCGATCATGCGCATGCGTTCCATGAAGGTGCGAAGACGGGCCTGCATATCGGGTGACCGGCCTCCCGCCGCAGCGGTAACCGGAAACTCCGCGACGTCCTGAAGATCCTTGTCGGTGTTGCGCTCGAACAGGCCCTTGTCTACAGGCGGAACTTCGCGCATCGCGCCGTAGAGGACAATCTTGCCAGCCAGCTTTCCTTTGTATTTGTCGAAGTCTTTGTCTTCGTGGATGTCGACCCAGACGACGTCACCTGTTACAGGACCGGAGGTTGCGGGCGACCACGGTGTTGACTGAAGGATGAGCACAGCTGTATCGGGCGAGACCATGCGAGCCCAGGTATTCATCTGCTGCCAACCCATTCCGAACTCGCCCCAGTCTTCGAGGTGAGCGTTCTCAAGGCCGATCTTTGTGAGGGTGTCGCGCGTCCACTCATTAGCCTTTTTCGCATTGGGCGAAGCAGTAAGGCGAGGACCGATACCGTCCATGAGGGCCGATGCGAACTCCATCACGTGCGAGTGGTTCAGGCCTTCATCGCGAATGCGCTGATACATGGCAATGTCAAGCGATTCGGTTGCGGGTTGCACTTCCGCATACGGATCAACCGACGTGGGAGTTGGTGTGGCCTTTGGTTTCTCTGCGCCATACAAAAACGCGGCAGCGGAAAACATCACCGCCGCAAGGAGATGAGCAGCTTTGTTTGGCATTTATTTGGGCTCCGGTGAGATGGGGTGAATGCCTGTGGCAGAATTCTATGACATTCGACCCCAACCGCCGAAGATTGAACCCGGCAGAACCTTCGTTAGTCACTCTTCCCGTGCTCGACTCCAGCAGGCAAATCGAGTGCAACGAGCGCGAAGCGGGTCTTTCCTTCCGTGGGATCCTCGAATCCGAGGATGTGCTGATGGCGCTTCGATCCGGCCTTGAGCTGCAGACCGTGATGGCCGTTGATGTCTTTGTCGTTGATCTGGATATGGCCGTGACCGCCTTCTTCCGCGCAAGTCAGCCCTTCTGATGTGCTGGTTGGCGTTCCGATCGGCGTGTTGCCCTGGCAGGTGATCACATCGCCATAACGGCCAAGGGCCTTCTTGTAGAACCCAACCACCTTGTCCTGGGCATCCGTGGTGGAGTAGTTTACGGCGCGCACGCGCAGTGTCCACTCGCCAAAGCCCATGTGCACGTCTGCAGACTTGTCGTGCTCCTTGTCTTTGACGACTTCAGACCCGGGGTAGACCGGCAGCCCCAGATCGGCAGCGGTGATCTGATCGGTATTCACGTGGACGCCGCCGAAGGGCGTGTCGACCTGAACGTTCTTTTCTTTTCCGTCGGAATCCTTGTCGACATGGATGCGGCAGCCGGCAATTCCGGTTGCGAGTACCAGTCCCGCCAACATGCATACTGCCCGGTGTTTCATAGGCTTGCTCCCCTTATAACCTTCAATACGACCATTTCGGGTGGACGGTTCCGCACCGGAGTCACCCTTTGCATCTACATCTTTGTACTACTTTTACCCGGACCCGGGGTTAGTATTCCCATAGTTCGTTCCCCGGTAGGCTGGAAGTGGTGAACGGGGCGCGTAAGTTGTTACGGCAGAGAGAGGTACAGCTGCCAAGTTTGTTCCAGGGAAGGCGTTGGCCATGGACCGGCGCAATTACAGAAAGGATCTTTGATTATGTTTGCTCTCAGCTCCTCCAAACGCATACTGGTCACCGCAGTGGTGGCGGCGGGATTGGGTGCGATTCCTTATATGGTGAGTGCCCAGGATTCGGACTCGGATGATCCGCCTCCGGAAGCGGGGCGCATATCGTACATCTCCGGAAATGTATCAATCCAGCCAGTCAGCTCCGATGAGTGGGGACAGGCGTATGCGAACCTTCCGGTCGGACCGGGAGATCGGATCTTCACAGACAGCGATGGCCGCGCCGAGGTCCAGATTGGGCGGACGTATGTACGGATCGGCCCAAACTCCGATGTCACGCTGGTCGATGACTCACAGTTCAACATCAACTTTGGTGTGGCTCAGGGATCGATCCGGCTGCATAGTTTTGGTTTGTGGCCGCGGCAGCTCGTGGACGTGAGCACACCGAATGGCAATGCAGAATTTGGCGAACAGGGCGATCTGCGCGTGGACGTTGTGCCAGAAGATGGAGCGACTGTCTTCACCAATCTCGGGCAGTTCGCGGATATCACCGGCGCAGGCAATTATCGCCAGCAGCTGGATTATGGCCAATCGCTTCAAGTTTCAGGGACGAACCCGGTATACCCTCAGTGGTTGCAGCCGGCAGGTCCGGATCAACTGGATGCATGGAGCCAGGAACGCGACCAGAGAATGTCGCGAGTGGCCTCGTATAATTACGTAAGCCCGGACGTTGCAGGTGCCGCAGATCTGGATTCGAGCGGCGATTGGCAGGCCGACACGGATTACGGACCGATGTGGTTCCCTCGCGGCGTTTCGGCGGACTGGCAGCCCTATCATAATGGGCACTGGATCAATCGCGAGCCATGGGGGTGGGTGTGGGTAGAAGATGAGCCCTGGGGTTATGCGCCATTCCACTATGGCAGGTGGGTTGTTTATGGCGATCGCTGGGGTTGGCTCCCCGGGCCGTTGAATGTGCGTCCGGTATGGTCGCCCGCGCTGGTGGTGTTTGCCGGAGGAGGCGGTGGCGGATTCAGTCTTTCGGCTTGGTTCCCGCTGGGCCCCGGAGAGGCATACAGGCCCTGGTACCGGTGCAGCCCTCGCTATATCGATCAGGTAAACAGATCGAACATTCGCGAGTCGAGACGCGTGCATGTGGAGAGAACGTACGTGAACGTGGTGAATGTCACCAACATCACCTACGTAAATCGGACCCACGTGACAGCCATGCGGCGGGATGACTTTGCTTCTGGACGCAGAGTGCGCGATGTTGCTGTAAGAGTCGATCCACGGGAGATGCAGCAGATCAGACCGCTGGCACGGCCGGACGTGGCTGCGCCGTCGAGGCCGATCATCACTCGTCCAGTCGCGCATGTGCCGGTGAAGGTGCAACGGCCGATGCTGATCAATCAGCGTGGGCAGGAAATTGCGGCTAAACCGCGGGCAGTTCCCGTCGCGCCACCGGTCCGGCAAGCGCCTCCTACGAGGCCATTACCGGGACGGACAGTTGTAGCGGCGCCGACGCATCAGGCTCCGAATGGTCGTGGACCGCAGGGGCCGAATCAATTCCCGGCGGCTCAGGGGAATCGCGATCAGCGTCCGGACAACCGGCCGAATCAGGCAAACCAGCCCCCGCTCGGAACGCCGCGTGCTAACCCCGCAGGGCCTGTGCCGGGATATCAGCGCGGAATCGAACAGCGCCAGGGAAATCCGGCGAATACCAATCAGCCGGGAGTGAATCCGAATGAGCGTCAGGACCGTCAGCAACCGCCGCAGCCGACCGGAAGGCCCGTGCCGCCCAACTACCAGCAACAGGAGAACCGGCAGAATCCTCCGCAGATGAGCCAGCCGGATCATGGTCGCCAGAATGACCAGCGGCAGCAGGGACGCCCGGACAATCCGAACCAGGATCGGCCGAACCAAGACCGGCCGAACCAAGACCGACCGAACCAAGACCGACCGAACCAAGACCGACCGAACCAAGACCGACCGAACCAAGACCGACCGAACCAAGACCGACCGAACCAGGACCGGCCGAACCAGGACCGACCGAACCAGCCGGGTCCGCCGAATAACCAGCAGCAACCGAGGCCGAATCAACCAAACTATCAACAACCGAATCAGCCCAATCCCGGACAGGGGCGGCCAAACTCTCCGCAGCCTGATCGTCGGTACCAGCCGAACGATCAGCCAACACCGAGGCCTAACCAGCCCCTGAATCCTCCGCCATCAGATCGAAACCGGCAGGAGAACGACAGGCGCCCGAACGCGGCGCCACCACCTCCTGCACAAGAGCGGCCAACTCCACCGCCGCAGCAGGATAGACAGGTCACGCCTCCTCCGCAGCGGCAACAGCCACAACGCGAGGAGCGGCAGGCGCCTCCCCAACAGCGTCCACAACCCCAGCACGAGGAGCGCCAGGCGCCTCCGCCACGCTCATTCGAGCAACCGCGCCCGAATCGTGAGCAGCAACAGGCAAGGCCGCAGAAGAATGATGGTCAGAACAACAAGGACCAAAAGAAGGACAACAAGAAAGAAGACAAGAAACACGACTAGCTCGCGAAAAGCAGAAGGCCGTCGCACACCAGTGAATGTGCGGCGGCCTTTCTGCGTCAAGCCGTGATTGCTGGGGCCGAACTCAGGAGAAGTTAAGCGTGATGGTCCGGCATGTTACCGGCACTACTCTCCGTGGGCTGATGGCTGTCAGGATTGCCGCTAGTCGCCCACAGAATGCACGCGAAAAAGACGGCCACGATGACGGGTACGACGACGAGTGGGGAAGCGATGTCCATGTCCAATCCCTCGATACCCAGATTATCAGAGGACGAAGAGGCGCTCGGGGCTACGGGTTCAGGCTTCCGGCAATCTCTGACCTATGTGGGTTTATCATGGGTCCGCCTGCATTTTGTTCTTCAGGAGTGACTTCAATGAGCGAAAAGAATCCAGCATCACCGCGCAGCCAGGGGCGTCGCGACTTTCTGAAAATTGGTGGAGCGGCAACGGCGGCGCTGCTTACCCCTTCTGCATTTGCGGTGACCCCGAACAAGTCGCTCCCTGGACTCCCTCAGAATCCGCGCACACACGGCGCAATGCCGACGCGCAACCTCGGCAAGACTGGCTACAAGGTCGGCGTCTTCTCGCTTGGCGGACAGGCCGCGCTCGAGAAAGCAAACAACTTCGACGTTGCCGTGCCGGTCATCGAACGCGCTCTCGATCTCGGAGTTAATTACATCGACACGTCATCGATTTACGGCGGTTCCGATCGCTGGAGCGAACAGTATGTCGGCAAGGTAATGGTTAAGCGCCGCAACGAGGCGTTTCTCGCCACCAAGACAAAGGAGCGCACCCGCGATGGCTCGATGCGCATGATCGAGAAATCGCTGCAATTGCTCCAGACCGATCACGTGGACCTCTGGCAGTTGCACGACGTGGGCACGCAATACGATGTCGACCAGATCTTCGCGAAGGGCGGCGCCATGGAAGCGCTGCTCGACATGCAGCAGCAGAAGGTGGTGCGGCATCTCGGTATCACCGGCCACTACCGGCCTGAGGCGCTGGTCGAGTGCATCCATCGGCACGATTTCGATTGCATCCTGATGGCAATGAATGCAGCTGACCCGCATCACTACAGCTTCAACGAAGCGCTGCTGCCGCTCGCGGTAGAGAAACAAATGGGCATCATCGGGATGAAGATCCCCGGGCGTGGAAGAATTCTTTCCACCTGGACCCCGCCACCCATCGAGCAGCAGAAACACTCTTGGGAAGGCATGACGATCCAGACAGACAAGCCAGGCACCCTGAGCATGCGCGAGGCGATGTATTACACCCTCTCGCGGCCGGTCAGCACGGTCATCATCGGATGCGACAACATCGCCCAACTCGAAGAGAACGTGCACCTCGCGCACAATTTCACGCCCATCACGGAAAAACAGCAGACAGAGCTGGTCGCGAAAGCAGAACCGTGTGCGAAGCCTTCGCTCTTCTTCCGCTTCTACGATCGACCGTAGCTGCAAATGAACCTGCAGCAATGATCGCCGAATATGATGCTCTTCATTTCGTTACGTCATCCGGGCTCGTCAATTCATCCGGGCGCCCGGCTTCGATGCGGGACCATTGCGAGAGAGGGCGGCCATCCATTGTCAGTTCACCGGGACCATATGCCTTCGGCCAGCCGGTCGGTGAATTCTCGTGTGTCTCCTGCCGTCCGTAGACCGTAAGGTCAAGCAGGTGATAGCTGTTATCCATCACCTCCACGCCACGGGACGTCGTCCAGTACGTTTCGAATACTTTTGATCCCTGTCGCAGATAGCACACCAGGTGCATCCTCCCGATGTGTCGACCCGAAAGCAGAGTTTCCAGCGATCCCAGGGCGGAATACCAGGGCATCTGCCATCCCATGAAATCTCGATAGCGAACGCTTTCCTCGTAGGGCCCTTGGGCAAAGACGGCAAACGTCACGTCGCGAGCGTGGAAATACGAGAGCTCAACCATATGCGTCGTGACCCATGTGCAACCCTGGCACTGCTCCTGAGCCGGACGACCCTTTTGCCACATGAAATAGTAGGCAATCAGCTGCTGCCGCCCTTCGAAGGTATCCAGCAGTGTCACCGGCCCATTTGCCCCGATCACTGGAGTCTTCGGGTCCACCTCTACCATTGGCAATCGGCGCCTCTCGGCGGCAATTGCGTCTCCCTGGTGTGTGTGCTCCTTCTCGCGAATCCGCAGACTGCTGAGCCTTGCCTCAAATTCGTCTCGGTTTGCGACGGATGGCTGTGCCGCCCCCTTTAGCGCCTGCGAGGCCAACTGTCTGACCCTTTTCGATTCCATAATTGTGTGCACCTCTTCGCAACTGCGATTTGCTTCCGGCCGGAGCGCGGAACGCAAATACTTTTCGATGCGCGCAAGGCAACAAAAACCCGCAATTTGTGACCGGCAGAAATATTTGTGGGGCCGACTCCTTTCGCACGCAACGATTCTCGGATCTAGTTAGCGCGCGACGCCGAAGAAGCTCACCGAGAGCAGGCCTCCTGGATCATATCCACGCAGGTTTTGATGCGTTCCGTATGTTTCCTCAATCTATCCAGGTCTTTGTGCAAACGAATGATTTGCTCGGCCAATGCAGCGCATTCTTCAGGATTGAATAAGATTGATTGATCTCTTGAGCCCCGCGTGTTCTCGTCGTTCAATCGCTTTCGGCTCAGGTTGGCCGCATAGACATTTGGCTTGTAATCGAGGTCTCTGATGATCGCAAGAATCTTCTCCCGTGTTGCCGGGGCTACATTCTCTGAACCATTTACGACCCGTGAAACGGTACCGGGGCCACGCCAGCTAGTTTGGCGACGACTTTTAGAGTTGCTTCCGGCATTGGCGCGCCTCATTCTGCACGCAGGATCTCTCTGGGATCGGTACGTAGCGCGCGCAGCACTGCGGGCAGTGTGGCAACAAGAGCGGTGATCAGAAGGGCGCACGCCGGCAGAGCGATGATATCCACATCGGTGGCTTTGACCTGGTAGAAGAGCGAAGCGACATAGCGCGCCGCACCTAATCCGAGGGCGGCACCTACGCACCCTCCGAGCGCGATCATCAAGAAGACATCGAGAGTCACGATGCGCACGATTCCCGCACGAGACGAGCCAATCGCCATGCGGATGCCGATTTCTCGACGGCGCTGCAGGACGGAGTAATTGAGGACCGCGTAGAGTCCCACGCCTGCGAGGAGAAGCGCGACGACAGCAAAGAACGCGGCGAGGGTCGCGATCAGGCGCTCGCGAACAGTCTGATCGCGGACCAGATCGAGCTGCGTGGTCACATTCGACACCCGAAGGCCGTTGTGTCGTTGCGCGATAAGCTGGCGGAGGGAGTCGGCCAGCGCGAGCGGGTTCCTCGACTCTGTGTGAATGATGAAGGTGGCGAAGCCGGCTGGCGTGGGCGCGGATTTGTCGTCGATCTCGCTGAAGGGGACGTAGAAGACAGGCCCATTGGGCTCGCGTAGATCGTGATCAGGGAGGTCGGGGGTGACGCCGACGATCTTGTTCAGCGGTTGGTTAACGCCGCGTTCAAAGGTGCGGCCGATGGCGTCCTGACCTGGAAAGAAGGTCTTCGCAAAAGTTTCGTTGACGATGGCGGCTCCCGGCGAAGTCTCTTCGCGGCGAAAATCGCGACCGGAAACGAGAGGAATCTTCATCGTCGAGAGCCAGCCAGGGGAAACGTTCAGGAAAAATGCGGGAGTGGCGCTGGGAGGCGCGCCGTTTATGGAGATATCGCTGTTGATTCTGATGCGACCAAGAATGGGCCAGCCCGCGATGGCTACCGAGTCAACGCCAGGAGCGGCACGAAGCGCCTCGGCAGTTTGATTCCAAACGACGGGGAGCTGCCCTTTGCCGGCCGAAGTTTCAAGCAGGAGCAGACGATCCGTCGAGAAACCGAGGGGACGGTTCTGCAGGCGCTGAAAAGATGTGACGAAGAGCGAAGACAGAAAGAGGACAAGAAAACAAAAGGCGACCTGAAGAGCGATGGCTCCACGCATGAGGCGGCGCGGCGAGTGCGGATCTTCACCACCTTTCAGCGCGGCCACCGGCCTGACGGCAGAGGCACGGAGAGCAGGAAGCAAGCCAAGCAATAGGACGACGAGGATCATGAGCCCGAGGCCAAAGAGAAGCACTCGCCAGTCGGCAGGAAGGTCGAGACGCGCAGGGTTATCGGGCGGATTGACGAGGCTGAGCACAAAGGGTGCCGACCATGCCGCAAAACATGCGCCAACAACAGACGCCAGCAGAGCGAGCAGCGCGCTCTGTGTCAGGATGAGCTGGACGAGACGTCGACGACCAGCGCCGATCGAGATTCTTAGAGCCATCTCCTGGCTGCGGGCAGCAGCCTGGGCGGTCATCATGTTCGCGACGTTCGCGCAGGCAATGAGCAAGACGAGAACGACCATGAGACCAAGAACGGCGAGGAATCGGCGATATTCCTTCTGCAGGTCGGAGATGCCGGCGCCGGCGGGATTGAAGATGAGCGTCTGATTGAGAAAGCGGTCGATGGATGCCTTGGTCTCACCGCGATAGCACGTGGTGCACTCGACCCCGAAGGCGTGGTTAACGGCGGAGAGGTGCTGGCGAATCGGCTCGAGTCCGGTGCCCGGGTTGACGCCGGGTTTTAACATCACGTAGATGCGGTGCCAGTCCGCTTTGTCCTCGGTGACCATGCTGTTCACGCTCAGGGGCAGAAAGATGTCGGTGACTGTTCCTTTTTCGGTTCCTAGGAAACCGCGAGGTCCGACACCGATGATCTCGAAGGTCTGGTCGCCGATGTGGAGCGGGCGCCCGAGCACGTGCGGATCGCGGCCGAAGCGGTGATTCCAATAATCCCAGGAGAGGACGGCATAGGGACCGGTACCGGAACCGCGGTCGTCGGCGGGGTAGAGCAGGCGGCCGAGCGTGGGTTCAAGGCCGAAGAGCGGGAACATGTTGCCGGAGACATAAACCACGTGCGCCCTCTCCACGTCATCACTGGTGGACCACGAAATGTCCGTGCGGTCGGCGTCGCTAATGGCGATCAGGTCGGCTTGGTCCTTGACGGCATCGCGCATAAGCTTGAAGTCCGGCGTAGCCCAATATCCGTCCTCAATAGGTTTGCCATACAAGCCGATCATCTTGCGGGAGAGGACGTAAAGATTGTTAGCATTGGAAATCGGTAGCGGGCGCCAGAGCAGGGCGTCGATAAGACGGAAGGCTGCGACACAGGAGCCGATGCCGAGAGCGAGCGAGAGTACTGCGGCAAACGACGCCACCTTGTTGCGACAGAGCTGCCGCCAACCGAAATTTGCATCGGCCAGGAGTGACTCAAGCCAGCCTGCAGCACGGATGCTGTGGCTCGCCTCGCGGGCACGCAGCGTTGAGCCGAATGCACGGCGCGCTTCCCTGGGATCCAGCCCTGAGGCAATAGCTTCTTCAACGTGAGCCTGGAGCTCTTCATCGATCTCGCTATTCAAGCGCTCGCCGTGCACGGCGTTCGAGATACGCGACCACAGTGACATGTCATGCCTCCCGGAGCACGCGGTTGATTGCCAGGCTGACGGACTGCCAGCGTGACTCCTCCGCGCCCAATTGCTTTCTGCCTGCGACGGTCAGCTCGTAGACGCGGGCACGGCGACCAGTTTCCTTTTTGACCCACTCTGCGCGAATCCAACCCGCTTCCTCCATCCGATACAAAGCGGGGTAGAGGGAACCTTCTTCTGCGCGCAGCACATCGCCGGATGTACCGGCGATGGCAGCCATGATGGCGTATCCGTGGAGCCGCGGGCGCCGCGACAATATCTTCAGCACCAGCAAATCGAGCGAACCTTGCAGAGAATCGGTCTTGGGCATACTCAGATGTCTTTATATAGATATCTGAGTATCGTGTCAATATGCATGCGCGAAATGGATAAAGAACTTTGCCCGGGCGGTTTGGACAGGACACCCGTTCATACGCGTCATGTTTCTGACATGATTGACCGCAGCCAAGTCATGAGCTGTCCCGCACGACCGACAGAGTTTCAGTAGTTCAGAATAGTATCTGTCGACCTGCAGAGCTACACTTCTACGTCCAGGTACAGCCGGTAGTGCTCATCCCGGATGGCCGAGAACGGCCGCATCGTGATCACGCCTGAGTTCGTCTTTGCCTGCCAGTCGGTTGAACCGGGCGAAACCTGGACAGCGGAGGCCAATTCAGCGGCACGCACTTTCGCGGGCACCTCGCCCACAGCAAAGAGGGCCAGCGGCCCGTGCACGGCGGCCATCACCTTCGGATGCTGGGGGTCGACTGCTTCGAGACGAGTCGGCATGTCGAATTCAACTTCAATGCGATCGCCTTTCTTCCACGTGCGATGGATCCGGTCAAACTGACCGGGATGAGGCGTCCCTTCCCCTTTTTTGCCATTCACGAGGATGGAAGTCTTCGGTCCGGCCCACTCAGGGATGCGTACAAAGACGCTGAATGACTCGGATTTTTCCAGCCTGACGTCGATCTGCGTCGTGGGCTTGCGTGGGTACTCCGTCTGCTGCGACAGCACGATGCGATGGCTGCCGCGATTCCACGTTGCCTGTGAAGGAATGAACAGATTCACATAGACGCCTTGGTCGTCGTGGAAATACGAACTGATGCCGTAGTCCGCAGTGACCTGCGAGAACGTGCCAGTGCAGCAGTGCCATTTGTACGGGTGATAGATCTTCGATCCGTCGTTGTTGTAGTCGGAGTAGTAGAAGCCGTGGCCATCTTCCTCAATCGGTTTTGCGCCGAGAATGGAGTTGTAGAACACGCGCTCCATGCTGTCGCCGTATCGACTGTCTTTTGTGGTGCGAAGCAGGTATCGCGTGATCTTGAAGTGGGCGTAGGAACCGCACGGAGTCTCAAAGCTTGAGTGCGTGTTGGTGAGACTCGAGCCCAAATCGCCGCTTCCCGGCTTGCGGAATTCCTCGCCAGGTCCCCATCCGCCTGTTGCGAAGCTCTGCGCACGAACGAAATCGAAACCATTGCGCGCGGCACGCAGGTACTTGTCGTTACCGAGAACGAAGTACGCCTGCATGGCGCTGTTCATTGCGTTGACGTGGCTGTAAGCATGCTTGCCTGGAAGCACATTCTCGCCTGCTGCGAGCGGATCCCAGTACCAGTTGTCGGCAAGGAAATGAACGCCAAGATCGCGGTATCGCCTGCCTGCACCTCGTTGCCAGGCGAGGAATTGATTCTCGGGCAACGTATAGGGTTCGTCCCAGCAGAACGACTCGTTGATGTGGGGCCGTTGATATTGCTCGGCGCGTGAGATTCCGCCCGGCGGAAGACGTTGCTCTACCGACGCGAGCGCCGCATCGAGGACCTTAAATGCGCGATCATCATCCGCGAACTCATGCGCATCGATCATGCCAATCGAGATCTTGTCGTAGGTGTATGCAGGAAATCGGTTCTCATCCCAGAAATGCGGCGAGATGGCCTCGCCAAGCCCCCGGCCCAGGCGATGGACCTTCTCCTGTGTTGCGGTATCGCCGGTTGCGGCGTAGTAGCGCGAGAGAGCAGACAGATACTGGCCGAAGCTGTGGCCCGGGGCGAAGCCGCTGGTTCCCGGCTTGTCGATGTCCTCAAGCGGAGCCCAGCTGTACCAACCTCCCATTTCTTCGCCGGGAGCAGGCAAACCCGCGCGCTGCCGGAAAGGCTTGAGCAGCGAATCTTCATTGAGCGCGCGATAGAACGCGTGATTGCGGTTGAATTGTTCGAGTGCCGCTCCGTCGAGCAGCTTCACGTCACCGTAGCCGAATTGGCTGAGGGGAGGAGTGACGCTCAAGGTCTCTGAAAGTGCGATGTGAGATCGAGCGATTGCGGCACCAGTAAAAGCGATAGTGCTCTTGAGGAAGGCGCGGCGCGAAGAATTCCGGATCAGCATCGGATGCTCTCCCGGGAAATTCTAACGCGCCGACGTGGCTTGAGTTGTGAGAAGCAGGTGTTCAATACACGGGCGGGAGCTCAATCGGTTCGGCATCCCGCCGGCATGCTCTAAATCATTTCTCCGCTTTGGTCAGTTTCTGGGCGCGGCGAAGAACAGATTGCGCCTCGGCGGCGTTGGCGCCGCTGGGTGCGAGGGCGAGGTACTTCTGGTAGGCCTCGCTGCAGCCATCCGGCAAGTCGTAATGCTTGCTCGCCGGATCGATTCCGGATCTCTTGAAGAGCCCGTTCGCCTTTATGTACCAGGGAAGGGGATCCTTGGGATCCGCGGCGATGGCCTTGTCAGCGGCCGCGATTTGGGCTTCGGCATCCCCTTCCTGAAGGAATATCGAAGCTTCTGTCCGGAGGAGGAATTCGGCATGAGCTGCGTCGAGCTGGACCGCGGTGTCAAAGGCGGTTACGGCTTCATTGATCTTGCCTGTCCGCGCATAGATTTCGCCCAGATGGGCATGGGCATTCGCCTGAATTTCAGAATTGGGTGTAGCGCTTGCTGCCTGGATCTCGAGAATTTTCCGGAAGGTGCGTTCACCTTCATCGTACTTCTTGAGGCCAAGTTGCGCTCGACCAAGGTTTTCGAGGAGTGGAGTCTCGTTTGCCGCGAGCCCAGAATCTCTGAGTGCTCGCAGATCTTGCTGCATGGCGGACTCAATCCCGGAGTATTTTGCGGTGCGGAGGGACGACGCTTTTATATCGATTTGTGCCGGCGGGGCGGACTTGGCGGACTCTTTAGCCGCAGTGGCGCGTGCGTTATCTGCATCTTTGAAGTCCTGGAAAGCCTGCCGAAGATCGCTGTTGATCGTCTTGATGAGGGTGTCCCGACCCTGAGATGCAGTATGGTGCTTCTTCAACTCTTCGATCTGTTTCTTCGTTTCGTCGGGTAGCTCAGCGATGAACTCATCACGAGACATATCATCGTCCTGCACGAGATCCGAGCCACCTGCGATCACTACATTATGTATCTGATCAATCCATTGTCCGAGAGGTGTGTCGGGCATGAGGTAAAGCAATGTGTAAGTTCCAGCGGGAGCTTCTCCGGCGTAGTTGCCTTTTGAGTCGACAGAGAAGGAGTAGGTTGGTGTGACGCCATCTGTGGCGAGGCTGATAGTGCCCGATGCGAGCGGCTCGCCCGTGTAATTGATTACGCGACCGTGCAGCTTGCCGACTTGCGTGCTGGATTGCTGTGCAAACACGGATGAGAAAGAAAGTGCGAGGACGATATACAAGGACGGATGAAGTATTTTCATAATCTCTTCTTTCAGGATCTTGTTGCGATGAAGCTCGTTTTCCTAATGTGACTAACCGACCTCGCTTACCTTGACACGCAGCTTTTCAAATTCCAATGTTCCCAATCCGCGATTGGCGGCGAGCTGCAGATAAGGTAAGTGCTGGGGATCGAGATTCCAGTACGCCTTGGCAACGTATGCATCCAGAGCAACCGGATCGGTTCCTGCGATTACCGTCTTCTTCAAAGAGACGTCTTCGAGATCTCCGCCCGTCGGGCCATTGCGGAGGAGGATGCGGTAACAGTCCATGATGGTAAGCGTCGGAAGCATGAATCCGGCGAGGTCGACCAGACTCTGATGAATCTGCTGGTGGAGACGACTGCGCTGACCGCCGAGAATTCCATACCAGTTCTTCATGCCCAGGGTAACGCCGCAGAGGCCGTGGTGCTTGGCGATGGGCAGATTGAGAATCTTGTCCGCTTCCAGGAACGGAATGAAGACTGGCCAGGTCTTCAGCATCACTCCGCCGATATCGACGTCGCGAAACGAGTCGGGATCTGGCAGGATCACTTCGGCTCCCGCGGATCTGGCAGCGGCATCGATACCTGAGCGATGAAAGCAGCGCCGGGCTTCGTTGCAGCTTACGTCGGTGACAATGACGCGCTTCGCGCCGGCGTCGCGACATTGACGAACGACTTCAGCAACGAGCTCAGGGTTGGTGTTGGCGGCCTGCTCGGGTGTCCGGTCCCATGCGATATTCGGTTTGATGACAACGACATCCTGCGGGCGGACGAAGCGCCGCATGCCCCCTAGATCCTCAAGGACCCTTTGCACCAGGGCACGAGGTTCGCCGGGCTGCGCATCGCGACTGATCACCGGAAATTGAGCGATCGCGAGAGCGGGCCATTCAGATGCAGCTGAGATGCGGTGGTCCTTTCGGGACTGTTCGACCGCTGCGGGCACCGGGCGTTTGCTTCGGGAATCGAGCCAAAATCCAGCGCCAGTGGCAGCAGCAGCTGCGCTGCCGACTCTAAGGATTTGCAGGAGTGCATCGCGGCGGCTGAGCGATGCTCGTTCGCTGGGTTGCACTCCAGCAGGCGTGGGCATCGGCGCGGTGATCGGCTGAATTTCATCGGGCATGACTTGCCTTTGCTCAGATCTCGATGAGTTTCATACGCTGCGGATCGTTCACACCGAGCGCATGGGTTGAGTCGGCGGCAGTGGCGATGTATCGTGGCGGACGGCGGGCGTCTTCGAGAGTCTTCAGGCCCATCTCGACACGTTTCTTGTCGAGAATGCCCCAAGCGATCTGGTCGATTGCGACTCGGTCTTCGCCGATGATCAGGGCGTTCGGCTGCCATAGGTGTTCAGGCCGGAATCCCGGGCCGCCCTCATATACGGAAGTCATCGCGTCGCCGATGGTGAGCTTGATCTTTTGACGGATGACCGAGAAGGCATTCAAGTCGGCAATGCCGGGATTGCAGCCGGTTGCGTGGAGATCCTGTGGCCGCTCGATCATGCCGTACATATTCTTCAAGGCGAACGTCACACCCGACATGCTGTGGTCCTTGAGAATAGGAAGGTTGATGACCGTTGCGCATTCGCGGGTGAGGATCTTCGAGAAGCGCACACGAGACGATCCCCAGGTTTCAATGGTGTCTTCGAATCCTGAGACATCGGAGCCGTAGCAGCGAACCTGATTGGGCTCAGTATTGATGGTCAACCCGCAGGCTTGAAGATCGCGGGCGTTGCGGTCCCAGATGAGGATGTTTCCAGGTTTCACTCCGGCTTGCTGAAGGCGCTCAGCTATGGCGAGAACAAGGACGGCGTGCGTGGAAATTCCTTTGCCGCCGAGTCCGTTTGTCTTCAAGCCGATAACCTTATCCTTCGCGCCCGCTTCGAGGACGATCCGTTTCCATGCATCGACGGTTCGATTGTGGCTGGTGTAAGCGGAGATAGCTCGGTCGAGAAGGGCAGAGACACGCGCAGAATCGAGTTTGCCATCAGTCCCGTGAAGCGCTGGATCGCGCGCGATTACGACCTTTGATTTTGGTTTTGAGCCGGAATCGAGAGCACGCGTAAGAGCAAGACCGTTTTGCGATCCGAAAACGAGGGCTCCGGTTGCCGCTTCCTTCATGAATTCACGTCGGCTTGTCATCTTCTCGTCTTCTCCTGATGTTGGCTGGCTCACAGGTTTGCTTCGATACCATGCGCCAAAGCGACGAGCGCCGGCGCGGTTTCGGTGCTCGATTGGTACGCGACGATGCGGACGAGATGCACGCCTTTGCGGAATGTAACGCTTTGGGCGTACATCAGGCCCTGATCGCCGATGTTGACTGTATTTGCGTCTTTGGTCTGGCCGTGCTCGAGGATCGTTTGCGCGCCATTTGGTCCGCTCATCGTATAGATATCGACAACGGCTTCGAGCTGGCCCTTGTATTTGTAGTCGGAGGTTGAAGTGGAGACTACGCCGGCCTGGATGTACTGCTCGGAATCGCCATCAATGTATTGCCAGAGGTCTTTGGGCTCGAAAATACGGGTCTCACTTGATTTATCCCAACCTGCAATGGCGCCGGATGCCGGGAACGGTGTGGCGATCTTTTTTTTGCAACCAGAGATTGCGCCCACCGCGAGCAGGGCAATCAATGAAACTGCGAACAGCACATTTAATGGCTTCATCAAAGTTGTACTGGCCCTTTCTCTAACCCCTCTTCAGCAGAATCTGGTTATTTGGGGAACGGCTTTCACCGATGCTGGTTACGTAGACAGCTGGTTTGTCCTGCAGCGGGCAGGCGTATTCGCAGGCGCCGCAGCCGACGCAGCGATTTGGATCGACGCGAGGTTGTTTCAGTGTCTTGATGGATCCGGCGGAGTCGATGACTTGAGCTTCCTGGACGTAGATTGCCTTGGGAGATACCGGGCACCATTCTTCGCAGACAATGCATTCTGTTGCGAGCGCCCACGGCAGACAGCGCCCCCGATCGTAGAAAGCAGTTCCGAGCCGGACAGGCTGGCTCTTCTGTGTAGCACTTCCAGCAACCCAGCCTTTCTCTATTGCGGTGATCTGCCAGATGGCTCCGGTTGGGCAAACTTCAGAGCAGAGGACGCAACTTGGTTCGCAGTAGCCGATGCGTGGAACGAGCGTCGGCGTCCAGAGACCTTCGAGGCCGGCTTCGGTCAAAGTAGGCTGAAGTGAATTGTTGGGGCAGACTTTCATGCACTCGCCGCAGCGAATGCAACGGGAAAGGAAGTCCCGTTCATCCACAGAGCCGGGAGGACGGAGAAGGCGCTCCGCGCGGCTCTTGCCCAAGCCGGTATTGGCACGCAAGAGTGGAACCGCAGCCACACCTGCAGCGAGCCCGGTGATCGTCCGGCGGCGACCGATGTCAGGGGATGCGATTTCTTTTTCGTTGCGGAAGAAGCGGAACTCCAGAGCTTCATGCGGACACGTGCCGACGCAATTCATGCACATCAGGCATTCGGATTTTCGCCACGGTACTCCGCCTATGGGTTCGTCGCCGCCCTGACAGTCGAGCAGGCAACGATTGCACTTATCGCAGCTAGACGCGTTCTTGTGGAGCCCCAGGATAGACCAGCGGGAGACTACGCCGAGCAAAGCTCCGAGAGGACAGATAGAGCGGCACCACAATCGGCTGACTCGCATGCTTGCCCAAAGAATCACAAGGAAGAGGAGTCCGAGGACGATTGCCTGGTTGAAGTGGGCCTGACGCAAATCGAGGACCGTACGCTGGAGCGCCGTGTTGAAGTATGTCCCGAATAGCTTGATCGCGTGGATGTGACTGTGCTCCAGGGGTATGAGCAAAGCGCGCGTTGCGAGGTTCGTTGCCGGTAGCAGAGCAAGGCCTATGGAACGGACAAGAATGCTGAACGGGTCGAGGGTGCCGATGACCATCGAGCCGAAGACGGCGGCGACGAGTCCGGCGAGAAGAACCACGTATTTAATTGTTTGCCAGCGTTTGTAGCGGTTCGATTCAATGCGCTGCTTGCCCCGCTTGGCTTCAGATTTGAAACTTCCAACGAAGTGCTGGAGGGTGCCCATTGGGCAGATCCAGCCGCAGAAGAAGCGGCCCAGAAAGAATGTGGGTACCAGGATGACGAGGCTGAGGAGCAGCCCGCGGTAGAGTTCGTGCGTGGCGAGGGCATTGGAGATCGCGACAAGCGGGTCGAGGATGAAAAACAGACGGACAGGACCACGCATGTGGATGTCGGCTGAGCCGGTAGTAGCCGGGCGCATCGTGGTGAGGACCAGAAGGGCAAGGAAGAGGAGCAGAAATAAGATCTGCGAGACTCTGCGAATTTGCGGCAGTCTGGAATTTGCCACGGATTGTCCTCGGCGACCGACTAACTAGATGATTGGTGTCCGAGGGATAGCCTGACAGTGATAGTGATCACTTCGAGCGAGTGGAAGCAATGTTTGAATGCCAGCTTCCGCCAGTTGGTCAGATTGGATTTGTTTGCCCGAGGAATCAATCCAAGTGGTTGATGAGCGAGGCGATGCAGGCGGCGCCGAAACCGTTGTCGATGTTGACGACGCACACGTTGGGAGAACAGGTGTTGAGCATCCCGAGGAGGGCCGCGACTCCGCCGAACGAGGCGCCGTATCCGACGCTGGTAGGAACGGCGAGAACCGGTGCTTGAACCAGGCCGGCGACGACGGTGGGGAGAGCGCCTTCCATTCCTGCACAGACAATCAGGACCCGCGCCGACTGGAGTGATTGCTTCTGTACAAGAAGACGGTGGATGCCGGCTACGCCAACGTCGGCGATCAGTTCGGTGGTATTGCCCATGAGGCGAGTGGTGATAACGGCTTCTTCGGCGACGGGCAGGTCGCTGGTTCCAGCGCAGACGACACACACGGTGCCTCTGCCTGCAGGCGCCTTGGTCTGCTCGAGAGTGATAGCGCGGGCGGTCTCATGGTAGGTGGCGCGAGGCTCGGCGCTGCTGACAGCTTCAAAGCAGTCGCGCGAGGCTCGGGTGGCGAGAACGTTGCCACCGGCTTTTGCCATGTGTGTGAAGATGCGGGCGACCTGGTCGGAGGTTTTGCCGGCCGCAAAAATGACTTCAGGCATGCCGGTGCGGAGGGCACGATGGTGATCAAGCTTCGCGAAGCCGAGATCTTCGAAGGGAAGGTCTTTGAGACGTTGAAGAGCATCGGGCACAGAGGTGCGGTTCGACTGGACATCGTTGAGCAGCGCTTCAATCTGCGAGCGATTCATCTGCGCTCCTCCTCGCAAGCGGCAAACATGCGACGGGCCTGTTCCGTGATCACTTTCAACGGAATGGAATGAGTGGTCGCAAGTGAGCGGCAATCCTCGTATTCGGGTGCTGCGTTGGCGATTTCGCCGGAAGGCCAACGGGCAATTTTGATGCGGACTGGACCCCAATCGGTCTGAACTTCCTTGAATTCGCGAGCGAGCGACACCTTGTTTTCGACGCGCCAGTGCAGGCCGATGGTGGTGGTTTCGCGGAAGAGCAAGTCCCGAAGAGTATCAATGCGATCGGGGTGGCAGAGGACTGAAAGCTGGACACCGGTGCGGCCCTTTTTCATCTGCACCGGGATGCGGTAGACATCCCATGCGCCCGCTTCGAGCAGAAGTTCGCTGACGTAGGCGATGAGCTGAGGACTGGAGTCATCAATCACCGTTTCGAGGATGGCGATGGACTCCGGCATGTTCTGGTCTGAGGCTTCTTCGCCGACGAGAAGGCGCAGGAGGTTGGGCTGCCCGGGTGTGTCTCGGCCTCCCGCACCGTAGCCTGTGGCCGCAACGCGAAGGGTAGGAAGAGATGTGTATTCGACACCGAGCATGCGGAGGATGGCAGCTCCTGTTGGGGTGAGGCGCTCCATCGGCGACCCGGAAGAGTAGATGGGTGCATCGCCGAGAAGGGCCAGCGTTGCGGGAGCTGGGACGGGCAGGGTACCGTGGGCGCAGTTTACGGTGCCGCTGCCGACGTTGAGTGGTGAGCAGAGCCAGCGATCTACATTCAGGTGTTCACATCCCACGGCGGAGCAGACGATATCGATGATGGTGTCGACGGCGCCGACCTCGTGGAAGTGGACCTGTTCGATGGACATGGAATGGATACTGGCTTCGGCTTCGCCAAGGAGCTGAAAGGCTCGGGCGGCGCGGGTCTTTACCGATTGGGACAGCGGGGCAGCCGCAATGATGCCGAGGATTGTGGAGAGCGAGCGATGCGGCTGGTGTGAATGCTCGTGGGTGTGGACCGTTTCGTCAGCGTGCGAGTGTTCGTGGGTGTGACCATGTTCATGCAGATGATCGGGCGAGTGAGCGTGTTCGTGCGGATGCGAATGCTCGTGCTGGTGGTCCTGCACGGAATGGGTGTGATCCTGCTGGTGGTCGTCTTCAGTGATGACGTCGATCTTGGTTCCGGTGAGGCCGCCGCGGGTGACCTTGCTTGCTTCAAGTCGCGCACCGACGTTCAGGGCGGCAGCAGTGTTCTCGAGCAGCGAGAAGGGAACGCCGGCGTCGACGAGGGCACCGAGAAACATGTCGCCCGAGATACCGGAGAAGCATTCTAGATACGCGATTCGCATCAAGCTGATTGTAAGCGGCTCAGGGCCATGGCTGTGATCATGCGCCGCGGCGCAGAAGGACTTCGGCGGGAAGGACGGCGTTGAGCGAGCCGGAGCGGAAGCCAGTGCAGTCCATGGTGACGTACTTGAAGCCGGCTTTGCGGAGTTCGGCGGAAATAGTGTCCATCATTTCCATGGTCATGGCGCGAGGCATCTCGGAGCGGGAGATTTCGACGCGGGCGATGTCGCCATGGTGTCGGACACGGAACTCGCGGAAGCCGAGATGGCGGAGGCTTTCTTCGCCGCGTTCGATCTGTTCGAGGACTTCGCGGGTGACGGTGCGGCCGTATTCCACTCGTGAAGACAGGCAGGGAGCAGCGGGGCGATCCCACAATGTGTACCCGGCGTCTTTGGCGAGGGAGCGGATCTCCTGCTTGGTGAGGTTTACATCTGCCAGTGGTGCGAGGACTTCGTGATTTTCGGCGGCGCGCTGGCCGGGGCGGTAGTCGCGGCGGTCGTCGGCGTTCATGCCGTAGGCGATGTTGGCGAAGCCAAGCTCCGCACCGAGTTTTTTCATCCCTTCGAATAGTTCAGTCTTGCAGTGGAAGCAGCGGTTGGCGTCGTTGCGCTGGTATTCGGGGTTGTCGAGTTCTTCGGTCTGGATGACCCGCAGCGGGATGCCTTGGATCTGGGCGAATGAACTGGCCTGGTCCAGGTCGCGGCGGGCGAGGCTGGGCGAGTCGGCGAGGACGGCGAGCATGCGATCGCCGAGAACGCGATGGGCGACAGCCGCGAGAAAGGCAGAATCGACTCCACCGGAGTAAGCGACCATCAGGGAGCCGAGTTGACGCAGGCGATCCTCGAGAACGAGCAGCTTTGTGGCTGCTGCGGATGAGTCGAGCGTGGTCGCAGGCAAGGTCGACACAGTGCGATTATACCCGCGGGTTAGGTGCGCTGACTCTGCGGTGGGCACCACCGCATGTGTCTTGAATCACACCGGGCTTGGCTCGAACAAACAAAACGCGGACCCGAGGGTCCTCGCTTCGCGTTTCTTAGTCTTCGTTCCCTTGTTCCCTTGTTCCCCTTGGTCCCTGGTTCTATCTCGAGAACTTCACAAACTTTCGCCCGGAATAGAGCCGGAAACCGCCGGTGGGGTCGGCCATCATCTGCAGGGGCGTGGGCCGCTTGATGGCGTCGTCGGTCTGCGATCCAACCGTAAACACGTCGTGCGCGCCAACATCGGTCACGATGAACTTGTCGCCAGGAATGAAGCCTACACCGTAGATCCCGGCCGGCAGCGTCTCGCTACCGAACTTCAGCGGAATCTCGGTGATGAAGTACGCCTGATACTTGGCCGCCACATCGCTTGAGTAACCACTTGTATCGACCAGTGTCGACAGCACGTAGAACCCGTCAGAGAACTTCACGCCAGCCGAATTTCGAAGCTGCGTTGGAGCCGACTGCGCCTTGTAGTAGACGCTGGCTGGAAGCAGCTTCTGCGTATCCGCCGGCTTCAAGATCGTATCGGTCGCCTGGGACAGGGCGCGCATTGGCGAAGCCATCACCGCCATCCCCAGCGCCGCGGCACATGCAGCGCTCACAATTGCCTGAAAACGCATGGATAATCCTCCCTCAATGGAATCGACCGGAGTATACAGGATCACTGCCGTGTCGGCCATCAACCCGGGAGGCGATAGCTGGGAGCTGGGTAGCCGGTGGCTTGTTGCCAGCAACTGGGAGCCTGAAGCCAGGAACTTGTAGCTATTAGCCGGTAGCTGATGGCTGGCGCCGATTTCAGTCGTCTGAGTCGCCGTCCTCGCATTGGGCAAGGCTTAGGTGATGCGGCCACGGCGGGAGAGGATGTGGAAGTAGCAGAAGACCCCTCCCTTGAGGGCGGCTGCTTTGCACTTATAGCCGCTTGGGCAGAATATGTCGACATTCGTTATGCATGGATGACCTCCTTACCCCCTCCCCCCCCCTTCTTTGAGTAAGTATCCTGTTTTCTTCATGTTATGAAGGCGGGTGTCGCTAAATATATCTCACGATTGAGGTTAGCCGTTATATATACAAATAAAAGAACTTATAGAGGCGAGGAACGAGGGAATAAGGGGGACGAGGACCACCGAAGCACGGGACAAGGGACCGAGCAGCAGGGAACGAGAGAACAAGGGGACAAGTGCCGCGGGACGAACGATGTCGGGATGCGAACTTGCATGCGCGTGGCTCCTCTTCATTGAGACTTGGAACTATTACCTCCATTGTGACTGGAAGTGAGAATCAGACTGCAATGCGCTGAAGAGTTTTTGGGGGTTGGAATGAATGGTTTAGGGAATGTATCTATTGACAAGGGGAAAGGAGGGATTCTTCAGTGGTGCACAGTTTCACCTTCTGGTGTTTATGGCGGGACTGGGAGGTTGGGTGCGACGCCCAACCATCACAATAAAGTTGCGATGAAAGGGCACAGACTGTGTTGCATGAGCCACCAGCGGTTGCGGATTTTTCGGTGTTTCGGAGTCAGGTCGCACGAGCGATTGGTGAGCAGTTTCAGATGTCATTTAACCGTTCGGTAATGTACGGATTGACCACGACACGCCCAGAACCTCGAAAATGAAGCAGGTTAGCGCGGAAACCGGGCTCCTGCAAAGCCGAGATCATTGCGTTTGAATGGTAATCACTGCCCATTGCTGTGCTGAACTTTAGCCGAGCACTATTGTTGTGTTGTTTTCTCTTCGATCGATTGTTCCTTTGCGAGCCCTGGGCGATTAATCTCAATCCATTCGTGCTTCCGGTGCCCTTTTCAGGACCCTCTAATGAAACCATAATGAGGAAATAGCGCAAGTGATAGGCTGTGTACAACTTTTCGGAGGGGACTCGCGTGAAAAGAACGAGATTGAGCGTTTTTGCGTTCTTGCTGTTATTCGGAGTGTTCGCGCTGTTCAACAGCCTGAATAGTCCCCGCATCAAAGGGTTGCATGGTTCAGACGTCGTCCGGCTCATCGCCGTGGGACTGTGTTTCGGCGTGGGATCTGGCCTGCTGGTGGGTGGGCGCAGGTTCCCTGGCGAGTAGCGCAAGAGGGCTGGGGATAAGTCACTTCTTGGCTGGGCTTGTGGACTTCTGCTGCTGGTATAGGGTTTGTAGATCGTTGACTCACAGCGTGAAGCGCTCGGGGGTGCCATGGTGAAAGTCGCATGCATCGCCTTTTTGCTTATCCTTCTATTTGTTTCCTCCCCAACCAAGGCCTCAGCACAGAACCCAGGCAAGTCAGTCGCACAAGTTGAAATCAAATGCAAATCACGAATCCTTTGGAATCGCACGTTGCCGTCGTGACTGGCGCCGCCCGCGGAGTCGGCGAAGCCATTGCGCTCCGCCTCGCCTCCATGGGAGCGTACGTGTTGCTCGTTGCCCGCAGCGCCGACAAACTGAACCAAGTGCGCGAGCAAATCGTCGAGGCTGGCGGCGCTGCCTCCGTCTTCCCCTGTGATCTGATGAGCGCCTCGGTCGTAGCCCAATTAGGAGAAACAGTCACCCGGGAACATAAACGCTGCGACATCCTGGTGAACAACGCCGCGATCGGGATCGATGGAAAGCTCCTCCACGAAGTAACTCCCGACGAGTGGGATCTCGTCTTCGATACCAACCTGCGCGGCCCCTACCTGATGATTCGCGCTCTCGCACCTCTCATGATCGCCGCGCGTTCTGGCCACATCATCAACATCTCCTCGCTGGCCGGACGCAACCCACTCCCGAAAGGCGCCGCATATGCCGCATCCAAATGGGGTTTGAATGGTCTTACTTACTCGGTAGCCGAAGAGCTACGCCAGTACAACATCCGTGTCAGCGCTATAGCTCCAGGCTCCATCAATACGGACTTCAACGACCACTCCGGCAGAGGCGCCGCATCAAGTAAGGACCCGAAAAGAAGTTGAAGCCAGAAGACATCGCATCGGTTGTTGCGACGCTCGTGACGCAACCGATGCAGTGCTTCATCAGTGAAGTTCTGATGCGCCCGACTCAGAAGCCCTGAACCATAACGGAAGCGATGTTCTGGATCGCATGACTCGAATCGTGACCATGACTAATGGGGGAAACACAAGTGTCACACAAAGAGAACGCTGCATGAAGCGTCTGTTTGGATGACGGGTGTGTCACCGTCTTCTATGAGAAGGTCAAAAATGTCAAGGCCGACTTGGCGGCCGTTCTAGTCTGAACACGGAATCCTCCGGCAGAGGTGTTGGACGGTGTCAAGGGCGTCCGTTAGGACGTTCATCTTGACCCTTGACAGTGTTCAACATCTCTCAACACTCGATCAGGGAACGAAGCGGAACGTGTTTCAGTTCAGCTTCGTTCCATATTTGGAGTGGGAATCATTCCACCGACATTATCTGATTCGTCCTCAACCATTGTTCCCGAGACTGTATTGACGCCACCCACGTTGCCTGCCTTCTATCCGCACTCTGATGGGCCACTACGGGCCCGGTGCATATTGGGGTCCGATCTAAAGCCCAGGTCCATCACAACGATGATGGACCTGGGCTTGTTGGGACGCTGCCATCTAACCGGCGATCTCTAAAGGATCAGACGGTCACGCGCAGTCGTCCGAACAAGGCGGTGGATGTCATGATCAATCAACCTCGAGAAGCAGATTGCTTTGGAACGAATAAAAACAGATTTGTGTTTCCCCCTACGCCGCGGCCGATTCGGTTATCGTCTTTCCGTATCCAAGTGGCTCATAGACTTCGCCGCTCGACCAGAGCCGGTGCAGTAAAACGGCAAGTTTTCGTGCCACCGCGACAGAAGCTCGCTTCTTGGCGTTCTTTCCTCCACGCTCGCAGAGTTTCATTCCGAATCGTCGTAAGTCTGTGTCCGGCCCGAACGGGCCCAGGATGTAGTGCGCGCTGCCCACCAGCAGTTTACGCAGCATCCTGTCGCCAGCCTTGCTGATACCCAGTTGCGGCTGGCTGTCGCCGGAATCCTCCTGCTGGGGCACTAATCCGAGGTACGGACCAACATCCCGACTCCTCTTAAATCGTTGCGGAGACTCCAACGTCAACACATAGGCCAGTGAGGTGACAGGCCCAACTCCGTTGACCTGCCGCAATAACTTCGTGTCCATGTATTTCTCGCTGCCCAGCTTTTCGATGCGCTTCTCGTAGCTCTTGATTTCCTCGCTCAACGTCTGGATCAGACGCAGTAGAGGTTCGAGGGTTTCTCGCACTTCAGCAGGAATCTGCTCTGCCGCTTTCGCGGAAAAGCTTACGCTGGAACAGCCCTGCACCCTGGCTCCCATGGTCTTTACCATCCCGCGCACGGTGCTGATTAATTTCGTCCGCGATTCGACCAGCGAATCGCGAACTCGAATTACCAGCAGGTCCTCGCGGACTTCGGTGCTGCGATGTTGAATCGGATACAGAGCTTTCGGATCCACTCGCCCCAGCCTGGCTAGCTTGACGGCATCGATCCGGTCATTCTTGCGCCGGCGCCGCTTTCTTCCTTCCATCCGTTGCGCATTGGCAACCAACACTTCATGTCCAAGGCCGGCGATCAGTTCCCGTACCCACGCCGAATGCGTTCCCACTTCGATAACCACACGCGACACCGCCAGGCCTTGGAAGAACTCTTCAACTTCCTGCCGCCTCGTCCGAAACTGGCCCTCGCGAAGCGTCTCCCTAAACCCAAAATGCAGTAGTTGCTCCACTGATCTCCAAGATCCACGCCCACCGTCAGACGATCCAGGTTCGGACCCACCACATCCCGATCCTCTCCGGCTGCCTCAGCAGCCGGAACACTCTTCTCTTCCAACTGCTGGCGCAGTTGTGACACCAGCTCCGCCATCACTTCGCTTGAATCCCGCCGCTCTTCCGCTCGCGGGTTCCTGCGCTTCATCGAGGATTCACTCTTCTTCACAGAATTGCTATGCTTCTTCACGGGTCGGCCTCCATCCTTCGGGATTGCACCTTTGAGTGCGTTGATCTACGTCAGCTTAGCTGGCTACGATCGGGGTCGACCTTCTCATCCCATCTAACCGGCAGCAAAAGGCGAAGGTTGCATCCTTCCGAGTGGGCGACCACGATCCTCGGACCACAGTTGCGAAGGCGCACCCCGTTACCGACGGCATCTGTCCCCAAATCGGCTCTCAGTGAACAATTGACATCCAGAGGTCCTTCGATCATGAAAGCGACTGTCCCTCTCCTATTACTCTTGGGACTCACCACTGCTTCTGCTAAGCAGCCGCACCACTATCAGATCGGCAAGCTCATGCAAATGTCGTCGGTTCCTTGCGGGATAGCGGAGAAAGATGCCAAAACTCTTACAGGTGAACTCCTCGGCACCGATAGTTCGCACAAGAAGACCGAGGAGATTCTTTGCCAAGAGTACCTGCTCGAGAGCGATACAGTATCGTACAGAATTCGACCGAAAGACGAGAAACACCCGTCACTCCTGCCCATCGGTCAGCAAGCGCAGTTCTTCATTCAAAAGGACAAAATGGTGCTTCGCGTTGAGGACCTCGACGACAAGGACCGGGAGTACATTGTCGTTTCTATGATGCCGCGCGAAGATAACACCGCGACTGCCAACCCGCCGCGCGCAAAATTGCAATGATCGAGTTGGAATTCCCTGTGAACTTCTCAATGGAATAGAGCTGGCCGGCGGTTTGCGACGTTTCGGGCGGATTACCGCTTATACGGAAACAACTCCGCTCCTGGAATAATGTCCCTATTGCACACTACCCGTCCGCGACTGAGTGATCCCACGGTTTTTCTGAACTGTGTCGGATGACCGCACAATCTGAATACATCAGTTAAGAGCGTGTTCTACCCGCGCCGCCCGCCACACCTGAACCATGGCATCCGCGTTCAATCCCGCGATGCCCAGTCCAACGACGATATCGGTCCATCCGGAATGGGTGTAGGCAGTAATGAAGCCCGAGAGGATGATGGCGAGATTCGCAAGAACGTCATTCCGAGAAGACAGGAAAGCCGCTCGTGTGAGGCTCCCACTGTGTTTCCTGTAACGCACGAGCACCAGTGCGCAGAATAAGTTCACCGCGAGCGCGCCTACGCCAGTGAGCGTCAGCGAAAGGGGAGCCGGCGGAAGGTGCGTATGAATCTTCACCCAAGCAGCCCAAAGCGTTGCCACACTCGGAACCAACAGGATGCACGCAAGCGCCATGCCGAGTCGAGCGCGATTTCTATCGCTCCATCCTAAGGCCACGGCAATCAGGATGTTTAATGACGCGTCTTCTAGCAAATCAACGCTATCTGCAAACAAGGAAACCGATCCGATCGACTGCGCAATAGCGAATTCGAAGCCAAAGTAGGAGGCGTTCAGAAGGGCGACAAGCATGACGACGCGACGCAGTTTATCGTTCACATCCTCACGCTACCACGCTGCCTGCGCGGAGCTTGCGGGGGATGTCGAAACGGCCTTGATTTCAGTGGTTATCCGCAGGTCGGCGGAAGCTCTTGACCTGCATCGATCAGCCTAGCAAGGCGTTCAATCTCCAACTTGATTTCGGCGAGAGTCTTCATCTGAGTGGTTCCTGCGGGTTGATTCTCGAGGATGCCCCAAATCTCTCAGCAGGCCGAGACTTCAGTCTAGCCGCTAAAAGGCAAGCGCGACGCGCCTTCTTGCTCTGCTGAAGGCCGAGAACATGGGGATAAGCGGAACGTTCTCGGTCTTCTTCCGTGGCCAAACCTCACGGCCATTTCGCGCGCCGAGTCTTTCCCCAGCTTTCCGGCCCCGGTTTCTTAAACATCACAAATCTCCACAGCCTGCCGCAGCGAGGTCATAGGATCGCCAGTAGGAACGAACTCATGCGCCACGAACCCTGTATATCCGGTGTCGACAATCCCGCGCATCACGCCATCCCACTGCACCTCCTGGCGCCCATCGAGCTCATGCCGCCCCGGGACGCCGCCCGTGTGGAAGTGCCCAATCCAGCGGCTGTTCGCGCGTATGGTCGCGATCAGGTCGCCCTCCATAATCTGCATATGGTAGATGTCATACAGCAGCTTCACCCGCGGTGAGTCGACCTCCTCCACCACCCGCACGCCCCACGCCGTGCGGTCGCACATGTAGTCGGGATGGTTCACTTTACTGTTCAGCAGCTCCAGGCAGATGGTCACGCCATTGTCTTCGGCGATGCTCCGCAGGCGCCGCAGTCCCGTGACGCAGTTGCGCGCGCCCTCTTCATCGCTCAAACCGGCGCGCTGCCCGGAAAACGTGATCACATTCGGCACGCCGGACTTTGCCGCCAGCGGAATGTTCTTCCGAAATCCCGCCTCGATCGACGCATGATTTTCAATCCGATTGAGCCCCTTGTTGATCTCGCCACCGCCCGCATAGGCCATCGCGCAAACCAGTCCGAAGCGCGCCGGCACGCCGTACTCTTCCGGCTGCAACAAGTCGACGCCGTTGAGGCCCATCGCCGCCGCTTCCGCGCACAGCTTCTCCAGCGGGATCTGCTTATAGCACCACCGCGCCACCGACTGCCGCACGCGCCCCGCGCGCGTCTTCGCTGCGCGCGCCTCCGGCAACAGCGCCGCTGCAGCCACAGCCGCTCCACCCTGCATCACCGCGCGCCGGCTGACGCGTTCTATCTGTTTACTCATGATCAACCCTCACTCATCCGAATTCACTCTATGGATCGTTGCGATCATTGTCCACAACACTCGGAGCTCAAGTATTATGGCTTGACCACCGGAGAGCTGCCTTGACCCATCGTATCCGCGCCGCAGTCCTGTTCCTGTCGTTTGCCTGTCTCCTCTGCCTGCCTTCGGCCAGCGCGCAAGCTCCGAAGGTCAGCTTCGACAAGCTGGCCGACGACGCGCTTGCCACCATGCGAGCCACAGCCACCGAGCGCAAGATCAGCGGTGTTGCCGTCGTCGCCTTCTTTGAAGGATCGACCATCCAGTCCTGGACCTCCCGCATGATCGTCGTCGGACGCATGAAGGACGAGCCGACTGAAACCGGCAAAGGCAACAACCTCATCGGCATCGTCTACGCCAAAGCGGCGGAGATGGCTGACACGCTCAAGAACAGCGGCAGCAAGGTGCGTCCGCCCATGACTGGCGAATTCGGCTGGGAGGGGGGCGTCATCGCCCAGGTAGACGGCGGCTATCTCATCGCGGCGTTCAGCGGCGGCGCTTCCTCCGACGACGTAGTGGTCTCTCACGCCGGCCTCGACCGCATGGTCCAAGCGTGGAAGACCGCACGCGCACCGTCCACTCCCTAAGCAGCGCAACGTCCAGGTATGCAATTCGTGCGATCAAGCGGCAGGCAAACTAGTGTCCCGCTCTTAATCTGTTCACGACTTCTTTGACTGGGTTAACAACTGCTTCGGGAGCTTCCCCCGGAATATCGTGACCACTGTTCTCAACGGTGATCAACTTGCCATTGGTGGAGAGCCTCGCAAGTGACGGCTGCAGTTGACCGATCCACTTTTCATGGAAAACCTTGATTTGATCGGCGGAAATTGGGTCCTCGGCAAGCTTCCAATACTGACCCGCTGCCAGGACAATGAGCGGACGGTTGCCCATGCTCCCAGCTCGAGCCGCTGCCGCGTCTACCTCGACATTGCCGCTTCCGCTCGAAGGCTGAATGGCACCGCCTCGCGTTGCTGCGCAGCCCTGAAGTAACTCGGTTTCGAATCCCTTTACATGCTGATCGCGTAAGGCGCGCATTGCCATCTCGAGAGTGAGAAGCCAGCTCAGGCGGCACATTCACTCGTGTGTTCCTGAGCATGAACCGGATGACTCCAAACCTGCTGGCGACTGGCAATAGTCCACACAGTGTTTGTCGAGCTGAATTAGGCATTCGAGTGACAGGTGAGAGCATGATGGCTGGCTCACGCTGGTCGGGGTGTGTGGAATCTGCTAACACCAACCCAGCCACGTCTGACGGAAACGTGGCTGTATAGATCCGGATGTACTCTCCTCCGATGGAGTGACCAAGCAACACAACCGGTTCGTTCACCTTTATCTGCTGAAGAACCATATGCAGATCATTGGCGATCAAAGAACTGTTGCGAACGGATAGCCCTGCTCGACTACCCCGATCTTTGAGGACTAGTCTTGATGAGAATGCCCGCCATTCACAGGTGGCCCGTAATTCTTTGCTCACTGAGCGGACGGGAGAGAGTTGGATTCAGGACGACGCGGACGTCGTGTGTCAGCGCATAAACATACGGCTGCGCGATTACGCGGCACTTGGAAAGAATCCGGGGAGCGGCAACGCGTTGTCGGAGTGTAATTGATTTTCGATTTCGTCTCTTTGCAGTTGCATTCTCTGCATCGCGACTTGAATCCGCTCTAGCTCTAAGGTGGCGGTTTCGTATGCGAGACGATAGGCAATATTCTTACGAATCGGCATGTAGGCTTCCTCTACTGCAACCATAGGCGGATGCCCAAGTCCGCTCCATCGCCCGAACGTCACATTGAGATACAACTCTCTCGCTCGGTTAATCACCCAGGCCGGTCAACTGGCGGGGCCGCGATATTGCGGGGGATATTATGACGCCCACAATCTTCATCTCACTTGGAAATCTGTGGAGCACGGCGCGCTCATGCAACGCCGCGTCTCATGAGGATACGTCGACAGCCCGCTTGTGCATTCGCTCGGACCGCTTTCCAGCAAGATTATCCTCCGGCAGGAACTCAACGACGAACCTCAAGTGAAGACATTATGCGAATCCATCAGTAATGACAGGGTGCCGCGCGCCCACAGCCTAGTGACGCAAATCACATCACCTACGGAAAAGTTGCTCTAAACTCCATTTCATCATCCAACCGAGCTCGGTTCGGAAGCGGAGGTCTAAAGAGACCTCCTGCACCCATGTACGGTTGAGCCAAAATTCTGAGGTCCGGCGAGGTAGATCGTGAATCCATCCATCCGTGAATCCGTGTTGGTACTCGGAGTTCTGCAAGGAACGGGTGTTCAGTCCCCCTGTGTGGTCAGAGCAGTCAAGGTCTCCATTCCTCGACTTGATGTTTTCGAATACGTGAAGGCTGAAGTCGCCGAAGCGCCCGCTAACCTTCCTGAAGGAAATTACGAGTTGTTTTTCGAAGGTCGGAGGATGCAAGTACATAGAGCCTTCGGAGACTGGCGGATAAAGGGATTTTGAGGCTCCCGTTTTAACCATTTCGTGCTACCTAGAGTATCTGAACCGGAGGATGTCAGACTTGGCAAATAACGAATTCCCTCTGACGTTCCCGTTACGTCTTCCAACTTCAATCCGCCGACAAGCCGGTGTGTTCGCGAAAACCGAAGGCATCTCTCTCAACCAGTTCATCATGCTTGCTGTCGCAGAGAAGCTTTCGAAAATGGAAAAGAACTGGGCTGAAACGGCGCCGTCCGTCAGGGTTTAGCTTTTAAAGCCGAAGCTGGCGCTCCGCATTCCCGCTATCCCTACCACGTTTCTGGAGTTGATGCGGCTTCTCAGGCAAATGCCGATATACTTCCTGAATGATTGAAAAAATCCTTGCCGAATTAGACAACGAAATCTCCCGCCTACAACAGGTTCGATCCTTGCTCACGCAAAATGGAGCGAAACCCGCAGCTGAAGTCGTCAGGCGGAAACGCGGCACGATGAGCGCAGGCGCACGGAAGCGGATTGGTGACGCGCAGAGGAGACGTTGGGCGAAGCAGAAAGCGATGAAGTAGTCTAAAAAATAGACAAGTGATTGTACAAACGTTTGGCCTTAAAATGGCCGATCATGCCTTGTTGGGTCCATGCGGAATTGGCAAACGACTGGAAGAGGCTGGTGGAGAGCCAAGTTGGAGCGCATTCGAGCGGGTACGACAGCCCTACCGTCCGGCTTTACTGGCAGATGATTGAACATCGCAAGACCTGCGAGGTTTGCCGTGTTCTGCGAGCACTCGGAGGAGGTAGAAAAGGTTTGCGCGCCGTCAGACCAAGTAATGGCAACGACCGCCTCGACCTGCTGTGACGCAGAGCACTCACAACTGGTAATTATTCTGGCACTCTCTATAAGTGCTATGGAATACTCGCAGCCTTCACTCCCGATCTCTCCCGTCGGCTCTGAGCTAATGCACCTTCGTTGCGCCCTCATGCGGCTCGAAGCAGTTGGCGACACGAATTCCCGGACCATTGAGTGTCTCAAGCGGATTGTAGCCCTTCGCCTCCTTACGCTCGAAGCTACGTATCACCACGGTGCCCCACGCCGCTAATTTGCAAGCTTCAAACAACCGCACCCCAAACATTCTGCCGACATCCTAGACCGCCTCGACCTGTTGTGATCTATCGCACATCACCCACTTAAATACCCGTGCAACCATCTATCTCATCATGTGGGCTAAACCAAGACGTTTTCTCTTCGTTGCCCACGTGGTGTTTCCAGGCGAATCCGTAACCGACCAGCCGACCATTTGCTCTAATCTTGAAATCCGTCGGCTTCTCCACTCCCGCCTGGAAGTGCTGGAAGCTGCTTTGCAACGCCTTGCAGAGTTTCGGGACAAAGCAGCCAAGGCACAGGTAGGTTGCAATGAGCCTCTTTAGCACAAATCTGCTTCTCCACATCCTGCGCGGCATCGTCGAGGAGGTTGAGCGGGTAGACCCAAAGAGTCCTGCTCTCGTGGAGCTTAGGTCCACCATCGAGCAGAAGTCCGCAGAACTCGCAAGCTCGGGCATCATTGACAACGAGCCCGGGCGCACAGTGGTTGCCGCATGAGCATCCAGCCCGATGAGCCTTTGCTCGATTCCTTGCGCGCCGCACTCAAAAAGGCCGAAGCCGACACTCGCCGGGAGACACCCACGCTCGCCGAACTTAAACGCATTTTCCTCGAGCGCATCGCAGAGCTCGAATCCACCGCGCATCAATTGGACATACGCTGATGCCGCAAGCTCCCAAAAACAAGCCTCACACCGCCCTCACGCCCTACTCCATCGGCATGAAACTCAAGACGCTGCGCACAGAAAAAGGCCTCACACTCTCTCGCCTCGGTGCAGAAGTCGGCCTATCCACTGCGCTCCTCTCCAAACTGGAGAGCGAGTTCATGATTCCCACACTCCCCACACTCGCGAAGATCGCCCACGCCTACGGCGTCGATCTCGCTTTCTTCTTCTCTACCGTCCAGCGGCATTCGCTCGCAATCACGCGCAAGGCCCATATCAGTGCTGATCGCCGCGATCTGCCCCGAGCAAGAGAAATGCCACTGCACCACTCCACTCCCATCAGCAGGCAGGTCTCCAGGATCGTCGAGATACCTGCCAATGCCTCCTGCAATATTGGAAACCCAAACGTCAGGACAGAGCTCACCGCCTGCGTGCTTGAAGGCACACTCCACCTGACCAGCGCCGGAACAGAAGAAGTGCTCCACTCCGGTGACATCCTTGTGCTCGACACCGATTCTGCAGTCACGTGGAGCGCCCCCGAAACCGGCTGTCGAGTGCTCGCCGTCTTCGCCAGGACACGCCTCGACCAAGCAGCTAATTCGTAGCGACACACTGAGTCAAACACGGCGAGGAAGCGCCAAGAAATTGCCCTGTCATTTCCCAATCGCGGTGACCTGCGTCATTTGTTCCGTTGAGGAAGAACGTCAAAATCTACATAGAAAAGGCTGTCTAAAATGAAGAAGGTTGACCACTCGCTCAATTTTGCGTGCCCTATTTGCGCAGCACTGCCCGGGAATCCCTGCGTGACCTTTCCTGGCACTCCTCGCAATCAATCCCATCTTCGACGTCGGGACATGGCTAGGGACCACGAGGCTACTGTTCGAAGCCTTCAATCCCCGTCATTCCAGACCATCGGGTCAATCAGACCCAGTTTCGACTAGGTTGGCTAGCTTGTCGGAGTTCATCAGTCAGGAAGCGTCCTGAATAAACGACCATAGATACAACCCACCTAGATAAACAGCTCTAGACTGCGTCCATCTGCTGCAATTCTCTCTACGCGCAGCCGGTAAAAGTCCTAGTTCACTCCCGCTCATTTTCTGTGGACAATCGAGTGGTGAGGTTTGTTCTTCTGACAGCGGAAGCGAGTACTCGTGCCACTCAGCGCGCCACCACCCGAGCCCTGTTCTCTATTCGCCAACTTTCCACGTTGTACCACCAAACCAATAAGCGGATCGATCGCTCTCGAAACCGGATTCGCCTCTCCGACGAAGTCATCGCCAGTCTGGCATCTGTCTTGGTCAACGCGCAGGACCTACCCCCACAAGACCATAGATACAACCCACCTAGATAACGAGCTAAAGAACTGTATGTTCTACTGCTTGCACAATGCCCTTTGCGTTTCTTCGATCATTGAGCGATCCATGAACTCACCACGGAAAAGCTTACCAAGAAGGCGTTGCTGGTGTGTCGTGGCCGATACGGAAGTTAGTCAAGAAGTTGACCGGGGCTGAGTAGCAAATGGTGTGGTCCGTCGCCTCACTCTCATTGAGCCCAGCGCCGATCTGGTTTCTGGGTTCCAACCGAATAGGGCAATAAGGAAGTTTGTTGAACTTCGTCCCCTCTTCGGATTGTTTCCGTATTGGCGGTGACTCGGAACGCCGTATCGCAGCCGGGCTGGGCTAGAAACAACCGCCGAAGCAAAGAGCCGCGCATGACGCGGCCCTTCACTCGAGTGCAGGGAAAGATCTCGTTAAAACATAAGCCCATTTCGACTAACGTAGGCTTCAATCTGTTCGTTTGTGATCGAGGACTCTACACACGTTTTTCCGTACGTTGGTTTGCGCCTGAGCGGACGACGAAGCCGTGCGTTGCGTAAAGGAGACGCTAGGCAAGCCCTAGCCCTGAGTTTGC
>Ga0207694_10000487_pt1 | contig 35975 bp, 33 predicted proteins | sample KBSC34metaG_FD_184353 | JGI IMG/M metagenome (GOLD analysis project Ga0207694, IMG submission 184353) | Corn rhizosphere microbial communities from Kellogg Biological Station, Michigan, USA - KBS C3-4 metaG (SPAdes) (version 2) | ecosystem: Host-associated > Plants > Roots > Rhizosphere > Soil... | reverse complement strand
GTGTTCGGCGAGTTCACGCAGGTTGAGGTTGCACGGCGACACGTTCGACCACGTATGCACGACGGCGACGAGCGGCTTCTTGATCGCCGCCTCGTCGAGGCCAGTCGCGTAGAGCATCGCGCGCGCTGGCGCGCGATCCGGGCCGGACTTCATCACGTCGCTGCGCAGTTTCGTTTCTTGGTTCGACATTACGCGGCTTCCTTACGCTTCGCGCCGAGTTGGGCGAGCACTGCCGTGCCGACTTCCGTCGTCGTCGCGCTGCCGCCGAGATCGCGCGTCAGCGTGCCCTGCTCGATCACGGCATCGACCGCCGCGTCGATTTCTTTCGCTTCTGCTTCGAGGCCGAGCGAGTAGCGCAGCAACAGCGCGACGGACAAAATCGTGCCGAGCGGATTGGCGAGCCCCTTGCCGGCGATGTCGGGCGCGGAGCCGTGGATCGGTTCGTACAGGCCCGCCTTGCCGTCGCCGAGCGACGCGGAAGGCAGCAGGCCGAGCGAACCGGCGAGCGCCGCGGCTTCGTCGGTGAGGATGTCGCCGAACAGGTTTTCGGTGACGATCACGTCGTAGGCGTTTGGGCGCGAGAGCAGCAGCATCGCCATCGAATCGACGAGCTGGTGCTCGAGTTTGACGTCCGGGTAGTCCTTGGCGACGCGCTCGACCGTCGAGCGCCACAGGCGCGAGGTTTCGAGCACGTTCGCCTTGTCGACATGGGTGACGTGCTTTTTGCGGCCGCGCGCGAATTCGAAGGCGCGGCGCGTGGCACGCTCGATCTCGGCGACGGTGTATTTGCACTCGTCGGTCGCCGTGTCGGCCGTGCGCGTCTTCGCGCCGAAATAGGCGCCGCCGGTCAGCTCGCGCACGAACAGCAGGTCGACGTTGTGCAGCTTCTCGTTCTTCAGCGGCGAGAGGTTCGCAAGCTTCGGATGCACGCGCACCGGGCGCAGATTCGCGTAGACGCCGAGCGTCGCGCGCAGTCCGAGCAGGCCCTGCTCCGGACGAACCTTTGCATTCGGGTCCGACCACTTCGGGCCGCCGACCGCGCCGAGCAGGACCGCGTCGGCTGACTTGCACGACGCGACCGTCGCCGGCGGCAGCGGATCGCCGTGCGCGTCGATCGCTGCGCCGCCGATCAGTTGTTCGTCGAACGTAAATTCGTGGCCGTGTTTCGCGGCGACGGCACGCAACACTTCGACCGCGGAGGCGACGACTTCGGGACCGATGCCATCGCCTGGCAACAGGGTGATTTTTGCTTTCATTCTTTGCCTTTCTCTTCTGGAATTACGCCGCTCTCGCCTGCTCGAACGCGGCGATCTGCGCTTCATGCTGCAGCAGGAAGCCGAGCTGATCGACGCCCATCAGCAGGCAATGCTTGGCGAACGGCTCGAGCGGAAATTCAATCTTCCTGCCATCGGGCAACTCGATCGTCTGCGCAGCGATATCGATCTTGAGTTCGATACCCGGATGATCGAGCAGATACTTGTGATCGGCCTCGTCGAGCACGACGGCGAGCAGTCCATTCTTCAGCGCGTTGCCGCGGAAGATGTCGGCAATCTCGCTGGACAACACTACATGAATGCCGTAGTCCGTCAGCGCCCACGGCGCGTGCTCGCGCGAGGAGCCGCAGCCGAAGTTACGGCCGGCGACGAGAATCTCGCAGCCGCGCGCTTCGGGCTTGTTCAGGGCGAACTGGGGGTCTTCGCTGCCGTCGGCGCGGTAGCGCCAGTCGTTGAACAGCGATTTGCCGAGGCCGGTACGTTCGGTTGTCGTGAGAAAGCGCGCTGGGATGATGCGGTCGGTATCGATATTCTCGAACGGCAGCACGGCGGTGCGCGATTGGATATGGGTCAACGGTTTCATGCGGCTTCCGAAACGTATTGAGAAGGATCGGCCACAACGCCCGCGAGCGCGGACGCGGCGGCGACCAGCGGACTGGCGAGCACGGTGCGCACGCCAGGCCCCTGGCGGCCTTCGAAATTGCGGTTGCTGGTCGAGACGACGAGCTGGCCTGGCCTGCCGATGTCGCCGTTCATGCCCAAGCACATCGAGCAGCCCGGTTCGCGCCACTCGGCGCCGGCGGCACGGAAGACGTCATGCAGACCTTCCTTTTCCGCCTCGCGTTTGACCTCTTCGGAACCCGGTACAACGAGCATGCGCACGCTATCGGCCACTTTGTGCCCGCGCAGTACGCTAGCCGCCGCGCGCAGATCGGACAGACGGCCGTTCGTGCAACTGCCGACAAAAACGAGATCGACCTTTTCGCCGAGCAACGCCTGCCCGGCTTTCAAATGCATATAGTCGAGCGCGCGTTGTTCGAGCGCATCCTTCGCCGCCGGCACCGGCGCGCCAAGCGCGATCACCATGCCCGGATGCGTGCCGTAGGTGACGCTCGGCGTGACGGCTGCCGCGTCGATGATGACTTCGCGATCGAATTTCGCGCCGGAGTCGGATTTGAATTCACTCCAGCGCTTCATGGCCGCTTCCCAGTCCGCGCCCTTCGGCACTCGCTCGCGCCCGCGCAGGAACTCGAACGTCGTCGCATCGGCAGCGATGAGACCGGCTTTTGCACCGGCCTCGATCGACATGTTGCACACAGTCATGCGCTCTTCCATCGTCAGCGCTTCGATCGCATTGCCGCGATACTCAATCACGTGGCCCGTGCCGCCGTTGATGCCGATCTTGCCGATGATGTGCAGGATCAAATCTTTTGCCGTGACCGCGCGAGGTAATTTGCCGTTGACCGTGATCGCCAGCGACTTCGGCTTGCGCTGCAACAGGCACTGCGTCGCGAGCACATGACCGACTTCGGTCGTGCCGATGCCGAATGCGAGCGCGCCGAACGCGCCGTGCGTGGAGGTATGACTATCGCCGCAGACGATCGTCATACCCGGCTGCGTCGCGCCAAGTTCCGGCCCCATCACGTGCACGATGCCGCGGTTGGAACTGTTCCAGCCATACAGCTCGACGCCGAATTCTTCGGTGTTCGCTTCGAGCTTGGCGACCTGCGATTCGGTCGCCTTGTCCAAATAGGGGCGCTTGCCGTTCGCGTCGGGCGGCAAGGTCGGCGTCGAGTGATCCATCGTCGCGACGATGCGATCGGGACGGCGCACCTTGAGCCCGCGCGAGCGCAGCTCCGCAAACGCCTGCGGCGAGGTGACTTCGTGCACCAGGTGCAGGTCGATATAGAGAATCGCCGGTGTCGCCGCGGTTTCCGCGGCGACTTGGTGCGCGTTCCAGATCTTGTCGAGCAGGGTTTGCGGAGCCGTGGACATGATTATGCCGCCGCCTTCTTCTGATCCGCGGACACCGGCGTCAGCCAGCCCCACTCGTCCTTGGTCGTGCCGTCGAACAAGCCGAAGAACGCTTTCTGCAGCGCTTTGGTGATCGGCCCCGGTTTGCCTTCGCCGACCGGCTTGCGATCGACCGAACGCACCGGCGTGATCTCCGCCGCGGTGCCGACCATGAACACTTCGTCAGCGGTGTACAGCGCTTCGCGAGGCAGGTCGCGCTCGAACACCTCGAACCCGAGCTTGCCGGCCAGCGTGATCACCGTGTCGCGCGTGATGCCGGCGAGGATGCTCGCACTCGTCGTCGGCGTGGTGATTTTGCCGTTGCGGATGATGAAGAGATTCTCGCCCGCGCCTTCGCTGAGCAAGCCGTTGTAGCCGAGCGCGATGCCTTCGTGATAGCCGTGACGCTTGGCCTCGAAACCGATCAATTGGCTCGACAGATAGTTGCCGCCGGCCTTCGCCCACGACGGAAACGTGTTCGGCGCTGCGCGATGCCACGACGACACGCACACATCCGCGCCCTTCTCGATCGCGTCGCCCAGGTACGCGCCCCACTCCAGCGCGATGATGCAGACGTCGACCGTCGAACCTTCCTTCGGCATCACGCCGAGCGGACCGGCGCCGCGGAACACGAGCGGACGCAGATAGGCCGACTTCATCTTGTTCGCCGCGACGACTTCGCTGTTCGCCGCAATGATTTCCTCTTTCGTGTACGGAATTTCGATTTCGTAGATTTTGGCCGACTCGAACAGGCGACGGGTGTGATCGTCGAGACGAAAATGCTGCGGCCCCTGCGGCGTCGCATAAACGCGCTGGCCCTCGAACACGGACGAGCCGTAGTGCAAAGCGTGCGCGGTGACATGCACGTTCGCCTCATTCCAGGGCTTGAGCTTGCCGTTGTGCCAGATAAAGTCAGTCGTTTTCATGGGATGTCCTTGTTCGATTCGTAAAGCGGTAGAGATTCGGATTGGCGAGGTCATCGCCGTAAGCGAATTTTACGTCTTATCTCGCCCTGCGTTTGGCCTGGCCGGTCCGTTTCCGTGTTCCTTTCCTCACGCCGACTTCGCCACGAGGGGCAAGCCTTGGCCGAGCTTGATGCGTTCGATGCGATTGACCACTTCCAGCGCGGCGAAGGCCGTCGCTTCGACGATATCGGTCGATACGCCGCGGCCGATCAGCTCGCGCCCCGCGTAATTGACCGTCAGCGTCGCGCGGCCCTGGGCGTCGGCGCCGTAGCTGAGCGAGCGGATCTGGAAATCGGTGATGTCGAGCGCGGTGCCCGTCGCGCGTTCGATTGCGCGCAGCATCGCATGCACGGGGCCGTCGCCGAGCGAACCTTCGGTCTCGCCGACACTGCGCCCGTCTTCGTGACGCAGGCGCACCGAGGCCGAGGCGCCACCGCCGAGATGCGAGGTGGCGTGCAGTTGTTCGAGGGTCCACGGGCCGAGCGCGGCGGGGTCCTGGCCGAGCACGAGCGCGTCGAGGTCGCTGTCGAACACTTCCTTCTTCTTGTCCGCCAGCGCCTTGAAGCGCGGGAAGATTTCCTCGACCTGCGCGTCGTCGCACTCGTAGCCGAGAGATTTCAGGCGATCGCGCAGCGCGTGCTTACCAGAATGCTTGCCGAGCACGAGTTGGGTCTTTTCGACGCCGACATCCTCGGGGCGCATGATCTCGTAGGTCTCGCGGTTCTTCAGCATGCCGTGCTGATGGATGCCCGATTCGTGGGCGAACGCGTTCTCGCCGACGATCGCCTTGTTGCGCGGAATCGTCGACCCAGTAACGTTTGCGAGCAGGCGCGCGGTCGGATAGAGCAATTGCGTGCGGATGCCAGTCTCGACATTGAACCGGTCGGCGCGCGTGCGCAGTGCCATCACGATTTCTTCCAGCGCGGCATTGCCCGCGCGCTCGCCGATGCCGTTGATCGTGCACTCGACCTGGCGCGCACCCGCGGACACCGCGGCCACGCTGTTGGCGACGCCAAGCCCCAGATCGTTATGGCAATGCGAAGACAGCACCACCTTGTCGATACCGCGCACTTCGCGTTTCAGACGCGAAAACAGCGCGTAGATTTCCTCGGGCGTCGTGTAGCCGACGGTGTCGGGCACGTTCACCGTCGTCGCGCCCGCTTCGATCATGGCCGACAGCACTTCGATGAGGAATTCGGGCTCGGTGCGGATCGCATCTTCGGCGGAGAATTCGATATCGGCGCAGTACTGGCGCGCATGATGGATCGCCTTGATCCCCGTTTCGATCACCTGCTCGCGGCTCATATTGAGCTTGTGCCGGCGGTGCAGCGGACTGGTCGCCAAGAAGATATGCACGCGCTTCCTCTCGGCAGGTTCCAGCGCGCGCACGCAGGCATCGATGTCACCGAACTGCGCGCGGGCGAGGCCGGCGATGATGGGGCCGCGGACTTCTTTCGCAATCGCATGGACGGCTTCGAAGTCACCGGCGGACGCCTGCGGGAATCCCGCCTCGAGCACGTCGACGCCGAGTTCGGCCAGCGCGTGCGCCATGTGCAGTTTCTGCGGCCGGCTCATCGAAAAGCCCGGCGACTGCTCGCCGTCGCGCAGCGTCGTGTCGAAGATGCGTACGCGCTCGCGCGCGGGTACTACGGCCGGATCGTTGTTGGATTTCATGGCACCACCTTCAAATGTCCGAAAACGAAAAACCCCGCACTCGTCGCCGGGTGCGGGGTTTGGATTCTTCGCCTGGTTCTAACTGCTCAGACGCGCCCTAGCCCGCACCTCCGGTGCTAATAAGTACGAGGGCAAGAAGAAGCAGCGCGCCGCGCACGCCCGCCGCCTGAAGAAGGAGGCTGGAAACCGTGTTGCGCTGGCTGCTGCGTTGCGTCATACCGCAAACGTAAACGATGAATGCGGGCCTGTCAACACCTGGCGCGAAGATTTGTTACAAAGAGGAGAATTCGCCTGCGAATGGCGTAGAAGCGATCCGGATTTCTAGACGTTTTTACGGCTGGACGTCCAAATAACTGTCGGATTCCGCCCGTGATCAGGGCCGGAAACGAAAAAGCCCGCCAAAAGGCGGGCTCAATCGCAACGTTTCACGAAAGCTCACTTGACCGGCTGCACCGCCGCGGCTTGCGAACCCTTCGGACCCTCGACTACTTCGAAACTGACTTTCTGGCCTTGCTGCAGACTACGGAAGCCTTGGGTATTGATCGCGGAATAGTGAACGAACACATCTTCGCCACCGTCCTCGGGTGCAATGAATCCAAACCCTTTGGCATCGTTGAACCATTTCACAGTACCGGTACGCATACGACCTCGACACACGAATGGGACAAGTGCCGGAACCGCTCCCCTACGCCCCAATGCGGACCCGACACAACGAAAGTATAACGCCGATTTTACAAAACATTTCAAGTGTGGCCGTTTTGCGACCACCCTCAGGGGGCGTTTTCTTCCATTCGCTACCGCATGGTCAGCGCCGCCGTTCAGGCCAGCAGCGCGGAAATGAGGGGGGAAACGTCGGCCGTGGCCGCTTCGAGGTGGGCGAAGATCTCGGGCAGGCTGATTTCCGGGGCCGCATTGCCTTCCGGACAGCCCGCCGCCCAATTTGCGACCAGGGCAAGACAGGCGTAGTCGAGCTTCAGCTCCCGCGCCAGCGCAGCTTCGGGCATGCCGGTCATACCGACGAGATCGCAGCCGTCGCGGCGCATACGCGCGATCTCGGCCCGGGTCTCCAGGCGCGGCCCCTGGGTCGCACCGTAGCAACCGCCGTCGACCATGGCGATGCCCGCCCGTTTCGCCGCAGCGAGCACCTTGGCGCGCAGGCCCGCGCTGTAGGGCTCGGTGAAGTCGATATGCTCGACCTTGGCGCCGTCGGCGTCGCAAAAGCTGGTGAGACGGCCGTGCGTGTAGTCGATGATCTGGTCCGGCATGGCCAGCACACGCGGGCCCATGTCGGCGCGAATACCGCCGACGGCGTTGACCCCGAGCACTCGGGTCGCGCCGAGGCTGTGCAGCGCCCAGACGTTGGCGCGGTAGTTGATCCGATGCGGCGGGATCGAGTGCCCGCTGGCATGCCGAGCGAGGAAAGCCACGCGCTTGCCGCCGAGCTCGCCGAGCGTGATCGCGTCCGAGGCCGGGCCGTACGGGGTCTCGACCGTGCGTTTCTCCGCCTTCTCCAGGCCCGGGAAGTTGTACAGACCCGTGCCGCCGATGATGGCGAGGTCCAGGCTCATAGCGCGTAGATTCCCGGCAGGTTGCGACCTTGCTCGTGGAAATCCATACCGTAGCCGAATACGTAGCGGTCGGGCACGCGCACGCCGACGAAATCGGCACGCAGGCCTGGCGTGGCGCGGTCGTGGCGCTTTTCGCACAGCACCGCGATCAGCACGCGCTTGGCGCCCTCGTCGATGCAGAAATCGCGGATCGCTTTGAGGGTGTGGCCTTCGTCGAGGATATCGTCGACCAGCAGAACCGTCTTGCCGGTCAGCGTCGAGCGCGGCTGCTTGACCCAGAGCAGGTCATGGCCGCGCGTGCCGCCGCGGTAGCGGGTCGCATGCACGTAGTCGAATTCGAGGTCGGTCGGAATGGCGAGCGCGAGCACGCCGCCGAAGATCAGGCCGCCGTTCATCACGGTCATGAAGATCGGCACGTCGCCTTCGAGCGCGTCCTCGATCTCTTTGCCCATCGTCTTGATGCGCGCGGCAAGCTCATCGCCGGAGAACAGCAGTTCGGCGGTCTTCATCGCGTCGGCGAGTACGGGTTTGTCGGTCACGGGATCAGCTCCTGGCAGAATTCAAAATGGTGATGTGTTCAATGAAGCGGCGGCGCTGCGGATTGTCAGCCATCTCGGCCCAGGTTTGGGCGACGCCGCCGACGAGCCGCGCCAGCTTTTCGGGATCGAACGGCGCCACACCGCGCGTCGCGGCCAAGGCTTCGTCAACGATTTCGGGCTGACAGGCGAGAATCAGGTCGCAGCCGGCGTCGTAATGCGCCTCGATGCGCGCGGCGATGCCGCCCTCGCCCTCGCCGCCCGCCATGCTGATGTCGTCGCTGAACACCGTGCCGCGAAAGCCGAGCTCGCCGCGCAGGATATCGGTGATCCAGACGCGCGAGTAGCCCGCGGGCTTGGCGTCGATCTGCGGATAGACGACGTGCGCCATCATGACCGCCTCGGCGCCGGCGACGATGGCGTCGGCGAACGGCACGAGATCCTCGGCGCGGATCGTCTCGATCGAACGCTCGTCGACGGCGCGGTCGACATGAGTGTCTTCGAGCACCGAACCGTGCCCCGGGAAATGTTTCAGCGTCGCCGCCATGCCGCCCAGGCGCATGCCGCGCTGGTAGGCCAGCCCGAGCTCCGAGACGACTTCGGGCCGCGCGTCGAACGCGCGCGTGCCGATCGCGCGGTTGCCGCGGCCGAGATCGAGCACGGGGGCGAAGCTCAAATCGACGCCGGTCGCGCGCATTTCGGTCGCCATCAGCCAGGCATGTTCCTCGGCGCGCGCAAGCGCATGCTGCGGATCGGCGTCGTACAAAGCGCCGATCTGCGCGAGCGCGGGCAGCTCGGTAAAACCTTCGCGGAAACGCTGTACGCGGCCACCCTCTTGGTCGACGCAGACGAGGAATTCGTCGCCGCGCACTACGCGGATGCCGTCGATCAATGCCATCACCTGCTCGCGCGAGACGAAATTGCGTTTGAACAAGATCACGCCGCTGACCTGTGGCGCGGCAAGCTGTGCGCGCTCGGCGGCGGTGAGTTCGAATCCGGACAGGCCGATGATCAGCACGTCTATTCTCCGGCGCGTTCGCGCTCGTTCCAACGCGAATACGGATGCTGCAGCAGATTCAAATTGTAGTAGCGCAGATGTTCGGTGACCTCGTGCCCGAGCCACGCCGGCTTTTCGATGGGCTGATCGGCCGATTGCAGTTCGACCTCGGCGACGATCAGCCCGGCGTTGTCGCCGAAAAACTCGTCGACCTCGAAGGTCAAGCCCGCGTGAGGCACATAGTGGCGGACTTTTTCGACGACGCCGTTACAGAAGTCGCGCAGCATGCGTTCGGCGTCATCCACCGGAATCAGATAGTCGTATTCCTGCCTCGCCACGCCGAGCGTCGCCGACTTGATGTTGAGCCACGCCTGATCGCCGCCCACGCGCACGCGCATCGAACAGCGCGTGCCGGTCTGCGACTGCACCAGGCTCGCGTCGATCAGATAGCCTTGCACCATGCGCTGCGAGCGCTCGGCCTGCGCGCGCCATGCGTCACTCGTCACCAGAAATTTGCGTTCGATTTCGATGCCCATGGCGGTTTATCTTTCGAAGAGCGCGATGGATTCAACATGCGCTGTGTGCGGAAACATGTCCATCACACCCGCGCTCGCCAGTTTGAACCCGTGCTTGTCGACGAGAATGCCCGCATCACGCGCAAGCGAGGCCGGATGGCAGGACACGTAGACCACACGGCGCGTCGACTTGCGCGGCAGATAGTCGAGCACCGCATCGGCACCCGATCGCGGCGGATCGAGCAGCACCAACTCGTAGTCGGCCTTGGCCCAAGCCGTCGCACGCTGATCGACGGCGAGATCGGCGCTGTGAAAAGTCGCATTGGCAATGCCGTTCTTCGTCGCGTTGTCGCGCGCGCGCTGGACGAGGCCGGCCTCGCCTTCCACACCGACCACCTGCGCCGCACGGCGCGCCAGCGGCAAGGTGAAATTGCCGAGGCCGCAGAACAGGTCGAGCACGCGGTCGGACGGCTGCGGATCGAGCAGCGCCAGCGCGTGGTCGATCATGCGCCGATTCATGCCGCCATTGACCTGGATGAAGTCGAGCGGACGGAAATCCAGCGTCACTTCGTACGCGGGCAACTCGAAATTCAATTGCGCGGCCGCCGGCCACAATGGCGCCACGCTGTCGATGCCACCGGGTTGCAGGAAGATGGCCAGGTCATTGGCCTGCCCGAACGCGATCAACGCCTGCGTGTCGGCGTCCGACAACGGCTGGAGATGGCGCAGCACCAGCGCGATCAGATTGTCGCCGGCGGAGACTTCGATCTGCGGAATGTCGCGCTTGCCATCGAGCGATTCGAGCAGCGCGGTGATCGCGGCGATGCGTTCGCCCACGGCCGGATGCAACACCTCGCAGCGCTCGATATCGGCGACGTAGCGGCCGTTGGTTTCGCGGAAGCCGACGAGCATTCGCCCTTTTTTCTCGACGAATTTCGCGCTGAGACGCGCACGGCGCCGGTAGCCCCACGGCGAATCGGTCAACGGCGGAAGGATGTCCCTCGGCTGCACCTTGCCGATGCGTTCGAAGTTCTCGAGCAGCACATTCTGCTTCGCCGCGATCTGCGCGGCGGGATCGAGATGCTGCAGCGCGCAGCCGCCGCAAACACCGAAATGCTTGCAGCGCGGCGCGACGCGATCAGGCGAAGCACTCAGCACTTCTTCGACCGTCGCCTCGTCATAGTGCCGATGCTTTCCCGCGTAACGCGCGCGCACGCGCTCGCCCACGAGCGCGCCGGCGATAAAGACGGCCTTGCCGGCGATGTGCGTGACACCACGGCCGTCGTGGGTCAGGTTGGTGATATCGGCTTCGAACGAAGTCATGCGCGAGTACGAAAGATGGCCCAATATGATACCAGCCCGCCCATGGCCGCGGCCCTCAGCGGGAGGAACGGCTGGTATAGTTATCGAATGAGCAAGGAACGTTCAGCACGCATCCTCGTGGCCGACGATGACCCGGTGAGCCTGCAATTTCTGGTGGCGGCGCTGCGCGATCTCGACGGCGAGATTACAGGCGTGTCGAGCGGTAACGCAGCGCTTGCAGCCTGTCAGTCGACATCCTTCGACCTGCTCCTGCTCGATCGGCGCATGCCCGATTTAGGCGGGGCGCCGCTGCTGCGCGAATTGCGCCGGCGCGGCTGCGCGGTCGTCGCGATCGCAACCAGTGCCGAACTGGACGCAACGACACGCGCCGAACTCGCCGAAGCGGGATACGCCGACGCGATGGCCAAGCCGATCGGCATCGATCGTCTCGATGCTCTGCTGGCGACGTATATTCCGCAGCGACACCGCTTGCGCGGCAACGATGATGCGGATTCTCAAAACCGATCTCCTTGGACGTCGCCCGCGGTGCTCGAAGACAGCGATGCGCTGACTCGCGTCGGCGGCAGCCGAGAGACCTTGCAGGCGCTTCGCCAACTGTTCACGAAAGAACTCGAAGCTGCCCTGCCCCGCATCACCGCGATGCCGGCGACGGAACTCGGCGACTGGCTGCACCGTCTGCGCGCCTCGTGCCGCTATTGCGGCGCGGCGCGGCTCGGCGAAGTCGCCGAACGCGTCGAACTCGAATTGAAGCTCGAAGAAAGCCGCGGTGATTTGGAACGGAACGCATTGATCGACGCGATCTCGGCAACGGTTTCCGCGTTGAGCAAGAACTGACCCGTCAGTCGGAGTCGCTCGACGATGCACGACGCGCGTCCGCCAGCATGCCCCACGCGCGCAGCTCGCCGCCGTCCAGATGCGACGAGATCACCGCGCGCATCAGGCGCCGCAACGAAGGCAGATCCTCGCTTGCCGGCATCTCGTCGCGAGCCAGCGCCAGCAGCGCGGCGCCGCGCAGGCGGACGCCGTCGCGCGACCCGCGCCAAGGCACCGGGCCATGTTCGTGGCGATAGGCGTATTCGCCTTGCGGATCGAGCGGCGCGCCGCTGTCGCCTTCCGCATCGAGCACGAGCGCATAGCCGAGATGCGCGAGCAAATCGCGTTCGAAACGGCGCAGCGTCCAGGCCTGCGCCTCGCCGCGGGCGAGCCGGATAAGCGTCTCGGCGTAGTCGGCGAACAAATCCGGATGCGGGTCCTGGCGCGGAGTGATGCGCAACACGAGTTCGTTGAGATACAGCGCGCAGAGCAGCGCCTCGCCGGCCAGTTCGACACCTGGGGCCGCGGCCTCGACGTGAGTCAGCGTGGCCAGCTCGCCGCGCCCGCTCCAGTCGAGTTGGATTGGAATCAACGGCTGCAGCAGCGCACGCGGGATTCGCGCGCGTTCGCGCCGTACACCACGCGCCACCAGACCGACGCGGCCATAGTCGCGCGTGAGACACTCGATCAGCAATGAGGTTTCGCGGTACGCGCGCGCGTGGAGAACGAAGGCGGGCTGATGTTCGATGCGCATTGTGATGGAGAGGCTGAAGGCGTAAACGCAGAATGCCGTCATTCCCACGAAAAGCTCCACAACAGCGGAGCTGGTCAAGCGGGAATGACGAGCTTGTAGGCTTTTACTCGCCCCTGCTCCGCCCTATTCTCCGTAGCCGAACCGCTGCAGCGCCGCCTCGTCGTCGGACCAATTCTCGCGCACCTTGACCCAAAGTTTGAGATGCACGCGTCGGCCGAACAGCTTGTTCATCGCCAGACGCGCAGCGCTGCCGATCGTCTTGAGCTGCTCGCCGCCCTTGCCGATCACGATGGCCTTCTGCCCCTCGCGCTCGACCCAGATCGCTGCATGGATCTCGCTCATGCCGTTGTCGCCGTCGGCAAAGTTCTCGATCTCGACCGTCGCCGAATACGGCAGCTCCTGCCCCAGGCGCAGCATCAGCTGTTCGCGAATCAACTCCGCCGCGAGGAAGCGCTCGCTGCGATCGGTGAACTCGTCCTCGACGAACTGTGCGGGTCCCACCGGCAGGTCTTCGATGATTGCGCGCTCGAGCGCATCGATGCCGTCGCGACGGCGCGCCGAGATCAGGAACACGCCGGCATAAAAGCCGTCGCCGCCGACCTTCTGCAGGAATGGCAGCAGCTGCTTCTTGTCCTTCTGCGCATCGACCTTGTTGAGCACGAGCAGACGCGGTTTCTGCGAATCCGCCAGCACGTTGCGCACGAGCTGGTCCCCTTCGGTCCAGCGCCCTGCTTCGATCAAATGGACACTGACGTCGGCCTCGGCGACGGCGTTGCGCGCGGCGCGATTGAGCTGGCGATTGATTGCGCGCGCACCGCCGGCATGCAGGCCCGGGGTATCGAGCAGAAGAATCTGGCCTTCCGGCTTGGTGACGATGCCGAGGATGCGATGCCGAGTCGTCTGCGGCTTCGGGCCGATGATCGACAGGCGCACGCCGACCAAAGCATTGACCAGGGTCGATTTGCCGACGTTGGGGCGACCGACAATCGCTGCCGTGCCGCAACGATGGTTGGAATCCGCCGACGGCGAGGAAGGCAGATCGCTCACGTCGATTCCTTGGGCGTTTGCAACTGATTCAAAATGCCCGCAGCCGCCGCTTGCTCGGCCGCACGGCGGCTGTTGCCGCGGCCCTGGGCACGAAGATTTCGGGAATCGATGCGGCACTCGACATCGAACACGCGCGCGTGCTCGGCACCGGACGTCGCGATCAATTCGTAGGCCGGCAACGGTTCGCCGTGCGATTGCAGCCATTCCTGCAGGCGCGTCTTCGCATCTTTGTCGTCTCGCGTCGCCGCTTCGGCGAGGCGCGGCCGGATCAGCGCGCGTACGGCCTCGCGACATGCCTGCCAGCCTCCGTCCTGATAAACCGCGGCGATCAGGGCTTCCAACGCGTCGGCAAGGATGGAATCGCGCCGGAATCCGCCGCTCTTCAGCTCACCGGGGCCAAGATGCAGCGCATCGCCGAGTTCGAGTTCGCGCGCGATCGCGGCAAGTGCCGGCTCGCTGACTAGGCGCGCGCGCAAGCGCGTCAGCTCGCCCTCATCGGCCTTGGGAAATTCTTCGTAGAGCAGTTCGGCGACGATCACGTTCACCAGCGCGTCGCCGAAGAATTCCAACCGTTCGTTATTGCCCGCGCCAACGCTGCGATGAGTGAGAGCACGTTCTCGCAGCGCGGCGTCGGTAAAGCTGTACGCAAGTCGGATCAATCAATATCCCGTGTTCGCGCCAGCGAGGTTTTCCGAGTGTTCGAAATGCACGAGCAGCGACACGTTGTACAAGAAAGGAATTTCCTTGTCGTAAACGATCGAGAGGATGCGCCCGCCGCCCTGCGTGTTGAGCGTGATGCCGCTCGGGGGCACCGTTTTGTCGCCGACATATTGCAGATGCATGTCGAAATCGAGCTTTCTACGAATCTGCTCGATCGGCATTGTCGCCGCGCCCGCATCCTCCGAGAGGCCTTTCATGGCCTTGACCACGCCGAAATATTCCGTGTAGGCCGGAATCAGCAGCATCGCCGCGTAGGCAAAGAATCCGACGACGGCCAGAAGGATGAGAAAACCGATGATGCTGAGGCCTTGTTGCTGTTTGCGCATTTGCATGACCCATTTCCCCAAGGAGAAGTAGCGTGCGTTACTTTATCAGCGTACCCAGCCGCTTGAAATCGATGCCGCTGTCCCAGTTCATCCAGATCACGAAGGCGCGGCCGACCAGGTTCTGTTCCGGCACAAAGCCCCAATAGCGGCTGTCTTCGCTATTGTCGCGGTTGTCGCCCATCGCGAAATAGTGCCCCGCAGGAACCACCCATTCGCCCTCGCGGCCCTGGTTGCCATCGGGTGATGCGACGAGAGTCTGATGTTCCACGCCCGGCAACATTTCCTCACGCACCGAAGCCCCGGCCATGCGTTGGCCCTCGGCCCCCGAGCCCACATAGGGCCCGATGTAATTGCTCGGAATTTCCTTGCCGTTCACATACAGGATCTTGTTGCGGTACGTGATCGTATCGCCCGGCAGGCCGATGACGCGCTTGATGTAGTTCATCTTCGGCACCGGCACGACCGGCCCACCGTTGTCGCAGGGCCGGCCACTGCGCACTTCCTTGCCGTCGCGCACACAGGTGAAGCCCGGGTAGACAAAGACGAAAACGTCGCCGCGCTGCGGCGAGCCCGTCTCGAAGAATTTCGTGTTGAGCACCGGCACGCGCAGGCCGTAGGCAAACTTGTTGACGAGGATGAAGTCGCCCACCAACAAGGTTGGCATCATCGAGCCCGACGGAATCTTGAACGGTTCCGCGATGAACGAGCGGAACGTCAGCACGATCAAAATGACCGGAAAGAACGAACGCGCGTACTCGACGATTGCCGGTTCACGCATCGCTTCGGCCGCACGCTGTTCGCGCTCTTCCTTGCTGCCGCCGACGGCGCTCAGCGCCTGTGCTCGCGCGGCGCGTCCCCGATACAGGAACAGCCGGTCGAATAACCAGATAACGCCGGTGGCAAACGTCAAAACGACGAGCAGTAATGCGAAATCGAAATCCATCGTTGTTCCTCGGAAAACCCGATTGTTTATTTGTCCATCTGCAGTACGGCCAGGAACGCTTCCTGCGGAATATCCACGTTGCCGACCTGCTTCATGCGCTTCTTGCCTTCCTTCTGCTTTTCGAGAAGCTTGCGCTTGCGCGTGGCGTCGCCGCCGTAGCATTTGGCGAGCACGTTCTTACGCAACGCCTTCACGCTCGAACGCGCGATGATCTGCGCACCGATCGCTGCCTGGATCGCGACGTCGAACTGCTGGCGCGGGATCAATTCCTTCATCTTCTCGACCAGTTCGCGGCCACGGCGATCGGCATTCGAGCGATGCAGAATCAGGCTCAGCGCATCGACACGATCGCCATTGACGAGCACATCGACGCGCACGAGCGGCGCGGCCTGGAAGCGCTCCAGATGGTATTCCATCGACGCATAGCCGCGCGAGACCGACTTGAGCTTGTCGAAGAAATCGAGCACGACTTCGGCCAGCGGCAGTTCGTAGCTGATCTGCACCTGGCTGGCCATGTAGTTGATCGAGCGCTGCACGCCGCGCTTTTCCTCGCACAGCTTGATCACATTGCCGATATGTTCCGGCGGCGTAAGGATGTTGGCGACGATGATCGGTTCGCGGATTTCCTCGATGTAGTTCACTGCCGGCATTTTCGCCGGATTGTCGAGCGGCGCGACCGTGCCGTCGGTGCGCAAAATCTCGTAGACCACGGTCGGCGCGGTGGTGATCAGATCGAGATCGTACTCGCGTTCGAGCCGCTCCTGGATGATTTCCATATGCAGCAGACCAAGGAAGCCGCAGCGGAAGCCGAAGCCCATCGCCTCGGACGACTCGGGCTCGAATACGAGCGCGGCATCGTTGAGCTTCAATTTTTCCAACGCTTCGCGCAGCGCCGGATAGTCATCGGCCGAAACCGGGAACAGGCCGGCGAACACGCGCGGCTGCATCTGCTGGAATCCCGGCAACGGCTTTTCCGCGGGCTTATTCGCGAGGGTGAGCGTGTCGCCGACCGGCGCGCCATGCACATCCTTGATCGATGCCGTGACCCAGCCGACCTCACCCGCACGCAACGCATCCTTCGCCAGGCGCTTTGGCGTGAAGACGCCGACCGAATCGACCTCATGCGCACGGCCGGTCGACATCACAAGCAGTTTGTCGCGCGGCTTGATCTCACCCTGCATCACGCGCACGAGCGAGACGACACCGAGGTAGTTGTCGAACCAGGAATCGATGATCAGCGCCTGCAACCTGTCGGTGTCGCGCGGCTTCGGCGGCGGGATGCGCGCGACGATCGCCTCGAGCACCTCGACGACGTTGAGGCCGGTCTTGGCGCTGATTGCGACGGCGTCGGTCGCGTCGATGCCGATCACCGCCTCGATCTCTTCTTTGACCTTTTCGATGTCGGCGGTCGGCAGGTCGATCTTGTTGAGCACGGGCACGACTTCGAGACCGAGCTCGACTGCGGTGTAGCAGTTCGCGACCGACTGCGCCTCGACGCCCTGCGCCGCGTCGACGACGAGCAGCGCACCCTCGCAGGCCGAGAGCGAGCGGCTGACTTCGTAGCTGAAGTCGACGTGGCCCGGCGTGTCGATGAAGTTAAATTGGTAGGTCTTGCCATCGCGCGCGGTGTACGGCAGCGAGACGGACTGTGCCTTGATCGTGATGCCGCGCTCGCGCTCGATCGGGTTCGAGTCGAGCACCTGCGCTTCCATCTCGCGCTCCTGCAGACCGCCGCAGATCTGGATGATGCGGTCGGCAAGCGTCGACTTGCCGTGGTCGACGTGGGCGATGATGGAAAAGTTGCGGATGTTGTCCATGCGATACGAAACTCTGGCGCGCCCCAATCTTCCAAACCGGAGATCCCGGTTCGGATTCAGGGCCGGCAAAACAATTATTATCGCATGAAGGCGAAGTCATAGGGCCGGCGCATAAAAAAATCGAGCCGTGAGGCTCGATTTTTTGTTCCCGGCGTTCCGGCGCCGACCCGGCCCAGGCCGGAATTCGACACCGGAAATGTCCGGGCCGGATCAACCGTTCTTGGACTTCGGCACGGTCAGCGTCACGAACTGGGCCGCGTCGCCGCGCTTGACCAGCAGCATCACCGAATCGCCGGCCTTGACGTCTTTCACCGCGCTTTGGAAGTCCGCGGCGTTCTTGACGTAGGCACGTCCGACCTTCAGCACCACGTCGCCACGCTGCAAACCGCTGCGCTGCGCGACCGGACCGGCCTGGGCGATTACGACGCCGTTCTGGTCCTTGAGGCCGAGTTCTTTGCGGTCGTCCGCCGAAATATCCTCGACCGCCAGGCCGAGCGGATTGCTGCGCGGCTTCGCGCTAGGGCCGCCGCCACTGAGGCTGGCCAGCTTGCCGCCCTTGTCCGTCGGCAGTTCGCCGACCGTTACCGGAAGGTCGACGGTTTTGCCGTCGCGGAACACTTTCAGATTCGCTGTCGCGCCGGGTTTCGTATTGCCGACGAGCAGCGGCAGATCGGACGAACGGTCGATCGTCTGGCCGTTGTACGACACGATGACGTCGCCGGGCTGGACGCCCGCCTTTTCCGCACCGCTGCCCGGCGTGACCTGCCCGACCAGCGCGCCGCCGACCTGGGTCAGACCGAGGCTCTTGGCGCTGTCGCGATTGATGTCCTGGATGCTCACGCCGATCATGCCGCGCGAGACCTTGCCCGTCGTCTTCAGCTGCTCGACGGTGTTCATCGCCATGTTGATCGGCACCGCGAACGAGACGCCCATGTAGCCGCCCGAGTTCGAGTAGATCTGCGAATTGACGCCGACGACCTGGCCGTCGAGGTTGAACAGCGGACCGCCCGAGTTGCCCGGATTGATCGGCACGTCGGTCTGGATGAACGGCACGTACTGCTCGGAGCGGTTGCCGCGGCCGACGTAGCTGACCACGCCGTGCGTCACCGTATGATCGAAGCCGAACGGCGAGCCGATCGCCACGACCCACTGGCCCGGCTTGAGTTTGGCGGAGTCGCCGATGCTGACCGTCGGCAACCCGGTCGCGTTGACCTTGAGCAGGGCGATGTCCGACGTCTTGTCCGTGCCGATCACCTTCGCATCGAGTTCGCGGCGGTCCGACAGGCGGACGATGACCTTTTCCGCGCCGTCGACGACATGGTTGTTGGTCAGAATGTAGCCATCGTTGGAAATGACGAAACCGGAGCCGTGCGATTCACCGCCGCCACGCGGACGTGCACCACCCGGGCCGTTCGGGCCGAAGAAGCGGCGGAAGAAGTCTTGCATGCCGGGCGGTATGTTCTGGCCTTGACCCTGGCCGTTGCTGCCATCGTCGTCGTCCTGGTCATCGGCGTCGTTGCCCTGCTGCGCGATACCGTCGCCTTGCGTCGCGGTGATATTGACGACCGAAGGGCCGTTCTTTTCAACGAGTTGGGTGAAATCCGGCAGATCGGCATGTGCCGCAGTCGCCAGAGCGAACAGCGCCGCGAAAGCGCCGACATTATATACTTTGCGCATATTTATACCTTTACACAAATTTTCAAGAAAAGCCGCCGCAGTCCGATCTGTGGCAGCGTGTCGACGAACGTGGATTGGAACGGCAAACGCCCGTCCGGGTTCCAACCGAACGGGCGTCATGCAACCTCGGGTTAGCCATTGTTAAGACGGAAATCTTCCGCTCGCTCACTGCCGGGTCGGAACCGCCGTCCGCGATGGATCCTGCATTGGAACGCCCGACTGCGCGCGCAGCGGCAGATAAACCTCGATCCGGGTGGAGGCCGGCTCCGTGCCTTTCGGCAAGTAGTAGTTCGGCAGCACCTGTTCGAAGCTTGCCGGCTGCGCTGCGTCCGACGTAAACAGCGGCGAATTCGTATTCCGGGCGGGTTGGGCCAGCGGCAGGTACGGCTGCGACAACTGGCGCAGCGGCGACTGCTCGGTCGCTGCGACTGCCGGCGCGCCGATATTGCGTTCGACCGGCCGCGACGCCGTCAGCGCGACCACGGCGACCGCCGCGGCGATCGCCCCGCCGCCGACCCAGCGCAGCGCGCCGAAACCGATGCGGCGGGCGGGATTTGCGAGCGCGACAGGCGCCTCGGCATCTAGCCGCCCGATCACACGGTCGGCGAAATCCGCCGGCAGTTGAATCGCGACGTACTGGCGCTTCAGGCTGGCGCTGATCAGGTGATAGTTCGACCAGCGCCGGACGAGATCGGACTGCGCCTCGACGCCGCGCAACAGGAAACGCACCTGGTCGCGCGCGAGCTCGCCGTCCATCATCGCGGACAATTGTTCGCCGAGCGAGTCGGCCATGGCTTGATTGGGATTCATTGGATGGGAAAGGAGATGTTCACTCATGGTCAATACCTTGATCCTGCCCCAGCAACGGACGCAGTTTCTGATCGATGGCATCGCGGGCGCGGAAGATGCGAGAACGGACAGTGCCGATCGGGCAGTTCATCCTTTCCGCGATTTCTTCGTAGCTCAAGCCATCCACCTCGCGCAGCGTAATTGCTGTTTTCAGTTCTTCCGGTAGCTGTTCGACCGTATCGAAGACCGTTTGTTCAATTTCCTGGCGCAAAAGTTCATGTTCAGGCGTGGCACGGTCCTTGAGCCAGGCGCCGCCGTCGAGCAGCATGGCGTCGTCGACCGCGATATCGTCCTTCGGCGGGCGCCGTCCCTGCGACACCAGGTGATTCTTCGCCGTGTTGATCGCGATCTTGTAGATCCACGTGTAGAACTGAGCGTCGCCGCGGAAGTTTCCGATCGCGCGATAGGCGCGAATAAAAGCTTCCTGGGCCACGTCCTGACATTCGCTCCAGTCGGAGACGTAACGGGAAATCACGCTGACGATCTTGTGCTGGTACTTGCGAATCAGCAGATCGAAAGCGCGCTTGTCTCCTTTCTGTACACGTTCGACCAACTCGCGGTCGGTGTCCGCCTCACCCATCCGGGCCATACTCCGTTTGAATTCGACCCGGTTGAGCATGCTGATGCTAGACCGGGTGACGTAATAAAAGTTCCGCGACCCGCGTCCGGGACCGGCCATCCGCCCTTCCCGCCTCCCACGGCGACAGCGAAAGAACGCATCCGGTCCGTTGACCCGAGCTATCCCCAACGCCGATTATAGCCGCCTCACCTTGATACAACCGGAACCGTCATGTTCGAAGGCCTGCGCTTCGCCCACTGGAAAACCGACCTCGGCGCCGACGGCATCCTCGTGCTGACCTTCGACCACGCCGACGCCAAGGTCAACACGTTCGACCGCGCGGCGATCGACGAACTGGCGCAGATTGCCGAGCGCCTGTCATTCGAACCGCCGAAGGGCGTGGTGATCCGCTCGGGCAAGCCGGACAGCTTCATCGCCGGTGCCGACATCACCGAATTCGAAAAGTACGAAAAGGAAGGCCGCGTCCTCGCCAGCATCGAGAACGGCCAGCGTGTGTTCCAGAGCATCGCGCGGCTGCGCTGCCCGACGGTGGCGGCAATCCACGGCGCCTGCATGGGCGGCGGCTTCGAGCTGTCACTGGCTTGCCGCTATCGCGTCGCCTCGCGCGATCCGAAGACGCGCTTGGCCTTCCCCGAAGTACTGCTCGGCATCATCCCCGGTTGGGGCGGCACCGCGCGGCTGCCGCGTCTGATCGGCGCGCCCGAGGCACTGCCGCTGATGCTCACTGGCAAGTCGTTGTCGGCCGACGCGGCCAAGTCGCTCGGCGTGGTCGACAAGCTGACTTCGCCCGAGCTACTCGTTGCCGAAGCGAAGGAATTGATCGCGCATCCGCACCAGCGTCCGTTCGTGCAACGTGCAACCGCTTGGGCGACGAATCTGTGGCCGGTGCGGCAAGTGCTAGCACCCATCGTCGCCAAGCAGACCGCCGCCAAGGCGAACCCACAGCACTACCCGGCCCCGTTCGCGCTGATCAATGTCTGGCGCCGCGGCGGATCGAGCATCACTCAGCGCTTCAAGCTCGAAGCGCGCGCGGTCGCCAAGCTGGCGACGACGCCAACCTGCCACAACCTGGTTCGTGTTTACTTCCTGCAGGAACGGCTGAAGAAACTCGGCAGCGGCGATTCGGGCATCCAGCGCGTGCACGTGGTCGGCGCCGGCGTGATGGGCGGCGACATCGCCGCCTGGTGTGCGCTGCGCGGCTTCGACGTCACGCTGCAGGATCGCGAGTTGAAGTACATCCAGCCTGCGCTCGACCGCGCGCAGGATCTGTTCACCAAACGGCTGAAAACGCCCGACGCCATCGCGCCCGCCGCAGCGCGGCTGAAGGCGGACGTCGAGGGCAACGGCATTGCCGATGCCGACCTCGTCATCGAAGCGATCTTCGAAAACCTCCAAGCCAAGGAGGACCTGTATCGCAAGACCGAACCCGCGATGAAGCCCGCCGCGCTGCTCGCGACGAACACCTCGAGCATTCCGCTCGATGAACTGCGTCAGGCGGTCAACACGCAAGGCCGTTTCCTTGGCCTGCACTACTTCAATCCGGTGGCGCAGATGCCGCTCGTCGAGATCGTGCGTCAGGACCATCTCGATCCCGCGAACGAAACGCGCGTCCTCGCCTTCTGCAAAAAGATCGACAAGCTGCCCGTGCCGGTGAAAGGCACGCCGGGCTTTCTCGTCAATCGCATTCTGTTCCCCTACCTGCTCGAAGCGCTGCGTCTGTTCAAGGAAGGCGTGCCCGGGCCGGTGCTGGACAGGGCGGCGAAGAAGTTCGGCATGCCGATGGGGCCGATCGAGCTGGCCGACACGGTCGGACTCGATGTCTGCGTCTCGGTCGGCAAAGAAGTCGGCGCGTTCCTCAACCTCGATATCCCCGACGGCCTACAGAGCTATCTCGATGCCGGCAAGAAGGGCAAGAAGACCGGCGAGGGTCTGTACAAGTGGGAGAACGGCAAGCCGGTGAAGCCCGAGGTCGATCCGAAATATGTCGCGCCCGATGATCTCACCGACCGCATGATCCTGCCGCTGCTCAACGAGTCCGTCGCCTGCCTGCACGACGGCGTGACCGACGACGCCGACCTGCTCGACGCCGGCGTCATCTTCGGCACCGGCTTCGCCCCGTTCCGCGGCGGTCCGATCCAGCACATCAAGAGCGAAGGCGCGGACAAGATCAAAGCGCAGCTCGACGCGCTCGCCACGAAATACGGTCCGCGCTTCGCGCCGAAGCCGGGTTGGGACAATCCGATACTGCGCTCCTGATTTGTTGCTACGGCGTGCAGCTTTCGGGCGACCCCGTCAGCCGTGCGAGTCTTTGTCGATCTACCGTCCAGCCGCCGCTAAGGGGCAGTTGCAGAGTGAGATTTGTGGACAGATTCCCATTGTTTGCATCCAAAAGTTCAACTCTCATGCTACCTAACGCTTGCGCCGTCGCCTTGCGATAGGCGCATAACGGGCAGAAACCGCTACTTTGCGTAAGGCCGATCGTGTTGTCAGCGGTGGACGGCTGGGTACTGCCTACTCCCCAACGCGCAATGCCCAAGGCGTCATAAAAATAGATCGTGGTGAAGAACTGATCAGGCATCGCGAGCACGTCCAAGCCATATCCGGATTGGGCTGGCGCATACCACGCTCCACTAAAATTCTTTGCTACTCCGTTAAAATCTGGACAACTCCCTGTGCCCAATCTGGTAAATCGTTCGCTCCCGGACTGGCCATCGAGATGCCAAGAGAAGATGAAATCGCTATCGTTGATTCGGGTTAGAGTCACATTTCCGACCTCGGTACTCGAATTCACTGCAGCCCCACTCCAGTTTACGCGGTGCAACGGCGCGGTCCATACCGCACCGGCAGGAACCGGTGATTTGCCTTGCGCCGAATACCAGGTAGGTGTTCCGTCTTCCAGATACGTATACCAATTGACGAGCTGCTGATCATTGGTCTGGCTCAGGAATATGCCATGGCCCGAGCGCTGCGGATTGTAATAAGCGCCCGGCGTAATACCTCTCGTAGCGACCTCGTTGTATTTGAATGTTGGCGTGAGAGTGAATATCTCGGGCCCATCGGTCTGCGCGAGAAGGTACCAACGCCCTGACTCCGCTGGCACCGAAACGCTTTTCGAAGACGCCGAAGGCGTCAATGTCCAAGAGACGGCGCTGCCGGTAGTCGGGGCCGGTGCAATTTGCGCAGACGAAGAGAAATCGGGGAAATCCGCCCGTACCAGATCCACTCTCATCGTTGCCGCCGGATCGGCGGATGTGTAACTGCTGTCGACCGTCAACGCATCCACTCCCGGCGGCACATCAACATGCACATAATGGAACGACCCCGAAACGCCAGAGTTGAATGACATGCCATTCAGCGACAGTGCTTCGTGTTGATCGTCGCCTCCACCGAGATAGGTCAGAGCGTAGGGAAGGAAAGGACCGGGTGCGCCGGGAACAGAGTCAATCAATATCGCACCGTAAAACCGTTCGTTGAGTGGAGCAGACTTGCGGCCCGCTTTGGCCGTCCCTCCCCACGTCAAACGCATAGGAAAACTCGCGCGCGCCGGCACCTGTCCAGGCCCTGTCACCGTAGTATCTGCACCTTGTGTTGCATCGATATCAACCCCGTGCCGTTTCAAGAATGTGCTCGCAAACGCCGCCCTATAGCCCCCTTTCGGCGACGGCTGCCCCCCAATGACAACCCAAACATTTGCTTTATCGCGGCCCTCCAGGGTGCTGCGCAAGTTTGCAGCTCGCAGATCTATTATGCAGCGTGCCACTGGAGCGGCCGGCCCGATCGCGGTAGCCGTCCAACAGAGTGTCTCCGCAGGCGAAGGCAAGCCGTCCACGTCACTATCGATGCCAACGTACATCGTGGTGGACTGGATATCCACGTTGTTGACCTCAGCGACAAACGCGGAGGCTCCTGGGCTGCTTGTGCTGTCACCTGAAACAGGATTGCGAAAATACAAAAGCTTCTTCCCCGATCCAATGAAATCGCTGTATCCGGTTCCTGCGTCGTTCGACCCTCCTAGGTTTACCGTCGCCTTATCGTCCAGCTTGGTCAATTCGGTCGATTCGTATCTCGCGCGCGGTAGAGGAGCCATTCCCTCCAGCGTCGTAATGATGGAACCGGTGGGGATATATACTTGGAATTCGTTGAATTGGGGCGATTCGCCAGCGTCCGCATACGCGGATAACGTAAAGACGAAATCACTGGCACCCGTTCCGCCGCCCGTCTTATGCAGAACTATTTGCCCGTTCGTCCATACTCTCCATAGACGCGGATCGCTGACATCAACGGTTATGCTAAGCGTCTGAGAAGCCCCTGCCTCCAAGCTGAATTCGCTCGGCACCACGGAAACTTTCACTCCATCCGTCGCGATGGCATTAACCTTCCAAGCCCCTCCTCCGGACATATCGGTCACCGTGCGGGAAAATTGGCACTGCTGGAAACAATGCTCATCTTCGACGCCACTTCGATTGAGATCTCGTAGATTGCCTCCGGTATGTGGATTATGGGCGATGAAATCTGCCGCACTTAGGGGCAAATAGAGCCCTGCGTTTACCGCAGCCGCCGGTTGAACACGGCCCGCCCCAGCCTCGTTCGGGGAAGCATATTCCCCGTCTTCTTTGCGCACACTCCCTGCCAGTGCAGTGCCAGTTAACGCCGATTCGATCTGCGCCGGCGTCCAATCTCGATGTGCTGCAAGCACCAACCCTGCGCTGCCGGCAACATTGGGGCTCGCCAACGAGGTACCGGTCGCCAAGACAAAATTGGTACCGATTCCATTCGCAGAAAGGATGTTTTCGCCAGGCGCGGTCAGATCCGGCTTGAGAACCCCTCCCGTAAATCCATAGGGCCCACGCGAACTTGTCGCATCAAGCACGTCACCGAATTCATTCTGGATTGCCGCCTTGACTCCGGATATCGAGCCGCGCAACGGCGCCGCTGTCCGAATCCAGTTCTTGAGAATGTTGCCGGTGCTGTAATCCAAGTTCACCGCGGGAAGATAGTGATCGAAGTAGTTGAGACTGTCCCCCAGCGGTGAGTTGGCGACAATCATGCCACCTGCCCCTGCGGCTTTGAGGTTATAGCCTGGCTCTTGAGGAACGTAGTTGACAGTGCCGTCACAAACGACGATTTCGCCGTGGAACGTGCCGGCAGGCCATGGGTTGGTTGAACCGTCCGGCGGCGAATGCGGGAATCCTGTTGCGCAGATTGCATTGCCATAATCACCCGCATAAACAATGGGGGCTGGACCATAGCCTGCGGTATATCCCCATCCCGTAAGATCGGTGAAAGGTGACCCAGTCGCCGATCCGGAAATGCCGACAACCGAATTGGCAAATCGCCGGTTGTGCGTCGCGCTTGCCACACCAAGTACCCAAGGCGCGTTCGCGGACGAGCTTATTGTTCCGCCGCCCGGCCCTGAATTGCCGACTGACGCTACGATAACAATACCGGCAGCGCGGGCCTGGAATAATGCATATTCGACACTCGTATGATCCACCATCAGTTCATAAGGGTCGCCTGGGTAGCTGCCGATCGAGTAATTGAGTACATCCACTTGATCAGCGATCGCCTGATCGATCGCCTTGATCAGCGAAGACCCCGCGCAGGTGATTGGCCCGGTCAATGGCGGAAAGTTTGCCGACGCACTACACACTTTGTACGAAACGAGGTTTGCGTGCGGGGCTACACCAGAAACATTGCGCACGAGATCCGTGGTTTTAAAGTGAAGCTTGGTGGAAAGTTGGTTTCCGGCGGCAACCGCGGCCACTAGACTGCCGTGGCCGCTAGCATCAGAGCCATCCAAGAACTCATTTGAAAAATCGTAAATGCCGATCAACTTGTTGTTGCAGATCGCGCTTCCATTCGCACACATTCCCAGAAACCCTTCACGTGGATTCGTATGGGTATAGCCGTCTCCTCCGGTAGCCGCGAACGAAGGATGGGTGGAATTGATGCCGGTATCGACTATGCCAATTACGACTCCTTCGCCTTTTGTGCTTAATCCTGCATCTCCCGACCAGAGCAAATTTGCGCCGATCCACTGCGGCCCGGCATCGGTATGAACTTGTGAAAAGCGTTCGGGGCGAACCTTCGCCACTCCGGGCAGTCTTGCGACTTTCTCAGCCTCGGAAGAAGTCAACTCCAGCGCCATGCCATTGATTGCGTTGGTGTAAACTTGTGCCGGCTCCAAGCGACGGCCGAGCGTTCGACTCGCCATATCTACGACCATCTTTCGCGCATTGTCCAGTTTCGCCAAATGAACTTTGCTTTGTGGCCCGGCAAGGACTTGGCGCAGCATTTGTCTGTCCATATGCGCTGCCGACGGCATCGCTGCCGCGCGCGTGATCATCTCTTCGACCAGTGGCGCATCGTTTAAGGCAATTAGATAAATCGTCCGTCCGTCTGAACCCGAAACCGCCCCAGTTTTTACCAGCGCCGCGATCATCAGCAATATTGCGGCCCACTTTCCACTTTGGCGATTCATGCAATCGGTCCCCGTCCCCTAAATAAACTAGTGTACCTGTTGGTATCTGCCGCTCAAACCGCAGGACAGCTGGCGCTGCATACGCCGGACCGCTAGCATGGCCGGCCTTGCCGTCCATCTCGACCATGTCCGCCATCGACCCTATCGACAAACCGCCCTTGCTTGCCGCACGAGGCCTCGCCTACGCGCGCAACGAGGAGCCGATTTTCGGGCCGTTGGATTTTTCCCTTGGCGCGGGCGAGGTCGTACTGATCGAAGGCGACAATGGCAGCGGCAAAACGACTCTGCTCAAGGTGCTGTCCGGCCTGCTCGAGTCGACCGCGGGCGAGGTGCTGCTCAACGGCGTGCACCTGACTTTGGCCAAGCTCTCGCACCAAGTTTCCCTGCTCGGCCATTTGCCGGGCATGAAGTTTGAATTGACCACGCTGCAGAATCTGCGCTTCGCCGTCGGCCTCGGCGGCATTCGACCGGGAATTACGCCGCAGATCGCGCTCGCGAGCGTTGGTCTCGCCGGCTACGAGGATCAGCCGTTGCGGCTGCTTTCTGCCGGACAGAAAAAACGCATCGCGCTCGCACGGCTGCTGCTCGTGCCGGCGGCGTTGTGGCTGCTTGATGAGCCGTACGCGAATCTCGACCGCGAAGGCATCGAACTCGTCAATCGTTTGCTGTTGATGCATGCGCAACGCGGCGGATCGGCGTTGATCACCTCGCACGGTGCGTATGCCTATACCTCGGGCACACCACGCAGGATTGCACTGCAACCGCAGGCGACAGGACAAACTGCCGCCGAGGCGCGCGCATGAAGCCGGGAACGACGTCCGCCGCCTGCGTCGCGCTGCTCAAACGCGATCTCGCCCTGACTTGGCGCCGACGTGGCGACGCGCTCAACCCGCTGATGTTCGCGGTGATCGTCGTTGCGCTGTTTCCGTTTGCGCTCGGCCCCGAAGCGCAGGTGCTCGAGCGCATCGCGGCGGGCACGATCTTTGTTGCCGTGCTGCTCGCCGCGCTGCTTTCGCTCGACAGTTTGTTCCGCAGTGATCTCGATGACGGCTCTCTCGAACAACTCGTACTTTCGCCGCATCCGCTCTCGCTGCTGCTCGCCTGCAAGATCGTGATTCACTGGCTGACCACGGCGGTGCCGCTGATCATCATTGCGCCGCTGCTCGCGATGCTGCTGCATCTTCCCGACAGCGTGCTGCCGGTGTTGCTCGCCGCGCTCGCCCTGGCCACGCCGCTGCTCAGCCTGATCGGCGCGATCTGCGTCGCGCTGACGGCCGGGATGCGCCGCTCTGGTATGCTTTTGACCCTGCTCGTGCTGCCGCTGATCGTGCCGGTGCTGATTTTCGGTGCCGGCGCCTGCAATGCCGCGCAAGCAGGATTGCCTTACGTTGCGCCGCTGCTGTGGCTGGCCGCGTGGCTCGCGCTGGCCCTCGTGCTGGCGCCGCTCGCAACCGCCGCGGCATTGAAAATTTCATTGACATAGGAATTCCCCTCGCGTCATTCCGGCGCAAGCCGGAATCCATTTTGCTTTTGAATCCGAAGAGTAAGATCAAGATGGATTCCGGCTTGCGCCGGAATGACGAGTACAAACGCCATGAATCCTCTCGTTCTCTGGTTTCACAAACTCGGCTCGCCGCCATACTTTTACCGACTCGCCGGGCGCTTCCTGCCGTGGCTGTACGCGATCGCCCTCGTCACGGGCGCGGTCGGGCTCTACGGCGGTCTCTTCATCGCACCGGCCGATTATCAGCAAGGCGATTCGTTCCGCATGATCTACGTGCACGTGCCTTGCGCGTGGATGAGCCTGTTCGTCTACGCGTTCATGGCGGCAAACGCGTTCGTCGCCCTGGTTTGGCGCATCAAGCTTTCGGAAACCCTGGCAATGGCGAGCGCGCCGATCGGCGCCGCATTCACATTCATCACGCTCGTTACCGGTTCACTCTGGGGCAAGCCGATGTGGGGTACCTGGTGGACCTGGGATGCGCGCCTGACCAGCGAGCTCGTGCTGTTGTTTCTCTACCTTGGCGTCATCGGCCTTTATAACGCGATCGAAGACACGCGCCAGGCCGCGCGCGCGGCTGCGTTCCTCGCCCTGATCGGCATCGTCAATCTGCCGATCGTGCATTACTCGGTCGTGTGGTGGAACACGTTGCATCAGGGCACGACTGTGAGCCTGATGGGCCAGTCGAAAATCTCCGCCGGCATGCTGTGGCCGTTGTTGACGATGGCGATCTCCACGCACGTCTACTTTTTCGCCAGCCTGCTCGCGCGTTCGCGCGCAGCGCTGCTGTCGCTCGAATCCGGCAAGGAATGGGTGCGCGACATCGCATCGGCGCAGGGGGAGGCGCATGCGCATGGCTGACTTTTTCCATATGGGCGGCTACGGCGCCTACGTCTGGGCGGCCTATGCGTTTTTTGCAGTCGTTCTGATCGCCGATGCGGTGACGCCGCTCTGGCAGCGGCGCAACACATTGCGCGATATCGCCGCGCGCCTGCGCCGCGAGTCCACGAGAAAGCCGAATCCATGACCCCTACCCGCAAACGCCGCCTGATCGCGGTCGGCCTGATCCTGCTCGCCGTCGGCGTCGCCACCGCGCTGACCGTGACCGCGCTCAGTCAAAACATGACCTACCTGTTCTCGCCGACCGAAACCTTGGCCGGCAAGGCGCCGGCCGGGGCCAGCTTCAAGCTCGGCGGCGTCGTGCTCGAGCACTCGATCCAGCGCGACTCGAATTCACTCAAGGTCGACTTCGTCGTCACCGACCGCTTCCAGCAGATTCCGGTCGAATACACCGGTATCCTGCCCGACCTGTTCCGCGAAGGTCAGAGCGTGATCGCGACCGGCAAAATGCAGGGCGAACATTTCGTGGCGCGCGAAGTGCTCGCCAAGCACGACGAGAGCTACATGCCGAAGGAAGTGGCCGATGCGATCGCCAAAGCCAAGGCCGCGCACGCGACCGAGGCGAAATAGCGCTCAGCGGAACCGATCCGTCGCACTGATCAGCTCGTGCGTAATGCCGGGCTCGAACGCGGAATGGCCCGCATCGCCGACGATTCGCAGTTCCGCTTCCGGCCACGCGCGATGCAAGTCCCAGGCGCTGCGCATCGGGCAGACCACGTCGTAGCGCCCCTGCACGATCACCGCCGGTATCTTTTTCAACTTGTGCGCATTGTATAAAAGTTGATCGTCGCGCTCGAAGAAGCCGCCGTGCACGAAGTAGTGACACTCGATGCGCGCGAATGCGAGCGCGAACTGGTCGGCGCCGGTTGAATTCACGTAGTCGGCGCTCGGCGCGAGGAAGCTCGTCGAACCTTCCCAGATCGACCAGGCCTTCGCCGCGTCGAGGCGGATTTTCTCATCGCTCGATGTCAGCCGGCGATAGTAGGCGCTCATCAAATCATGGCGTTCGACCACGGGAATCGGCTTGAGGTACGCCTCCCACGCATCCGGATAGATCGCGTCGCAACCGTGCTGATAGAACCATTCCAGTTCCCAACGGCGCAGCATGAAAATGCCGCGCAGCACGAGTTCGGCCACGTGTTCGGGATGCGTCTCGGCATACGCCAGCGCCAGCGTCGAGCCCCACGAGCCGCCGAATACCTGCCAGCGATCGATGCCCAGATGCGCGCGCAAAGCTTCGATGTCCTGCACGAGATGCCAGGTCGTGTTGTCAGCCAATTCTGCATGCGGCGTCGAACGCCCGCATCCGCGCTGGTCGAACAGCACGATGCGGTAATGCTTCGGATCGAAAAAGCGTCGTGAACGCGCATTGCATCCCGCGCCGGGTCCGCCATGCAGGAACACGACCGGCTTTCCATTGGGATTGCCGCACTGTTCGTAGTAGATCGTATGCAGCGCAGACACTGGCAGCGTGCCGGTATCGAACGGCTCAATTTCGGGGTACAGCGTGCGGCGTTCTTGCATCGAAAACTCCATAAAACTCCTCTCCAGCGAGAGAAGAAAGATCAATCGAACAACTTGCCCGGGTTCATCAGACCTTGGGGATCGAATACTCGGCGGACACTGCGCATCAACGCGATTTCGGCAGCGCTGCGCGTACCTGAGAGGTAAGGCTTCTTGACCAGGCCAATGCCGTGTTCGGCGGAAATGCTGCCGCCGTGACGCGCCAGCACGTCGCTCAACAGCTTGGTCACGCGCTCGCACTGCGCGACGAAATCGGCGTCCGCGAGATCGGTGGGCTTGAGCACGTTGATATGCAGATTGCCGTCGCCGATATGGCCGAACCAGACCACGTCGAAGTGCGGATATTCGTGCGAGAGCAAGGCTTGCATCTCATCGAGAAAGGCCGGCACTGCGGAAATGCGCACCGAGATATCGTTCTTGTACGGCTTGTACGGCGCGAGGCTTTCGGTAATGCCCTCGCGCAGGCGCCACAGCGCCGCCGCCTGCGCCTCGCTCTGGCTCAATACGCCATCGTTGACCAAGCCCTCGTTCAAGCATCGCTCGAACACGTCGAGCGCGGCTTGCTGCTGCGCCTCGTCGCCGGCGTCGAATTCGGTGACGACATAGTACGGCGACACCTCGTCGAACGGCTTCTGCGCGCCGTGCGCGAGCACGTGATGCAGCGCGCGGTCGGTGAAGAATTCGAACGCGGACAGATTCAGGCGCGCGCGGCACACGGCGAACACGCGCATCAGCGCGGTCATTTCGGGCACCGCGAACAGCATCACCTGCGAGGCCGGCGGTGGATCGGTGAGTCGCAGGGTCGCTTCGACGACGAGGCCGAGCGTGCCCTCGGCCCCGATCACAAGATGGCGCAGGTCGTAGCCCGACGAGTTCTTGATCAGGCCGCGGTTTAATTCGAGCAGATCGCCGTTTGCGGTGACGAGCTTGAGCCCCGCAATCCATTCGCGCGTGTTGCCGTAGCGGATCACGCGGATGCCGCCGGCGTTGGTCGAGATGTTGCCGCCGATCGAACACGAGCCGCGTGCGGCAAAGTCGACCGGATAGATCAGGCCATGCTCCGCCGCGGCCTTGTGCACAGCCTCGAGCGCGATGCCCGGTTGCACGGTCAGGGTGCGATCGACGGCGTTGAAATCGAGCACACGATTCATGCGTTCGAAACTGACGACGAGCTCGCCGTTGGCCGCCACGGCGCCGCCGGACAAACCCGTGCGGCCGCCCGAGGGTACGATCGCGATCTTGTTCGCGCTGGCCCAGCGGGCGATCGCCTGCACCTCGTCGATGCTCGCCGGCAGCGCGATCGCGAGTGGGGCCGGCGTCCAGCGGCGCGTCCAGTCGCGGCCGTAGTGTTCGAGGTCCGCGGTATCGGTAAGCAAGCGCAACGACGGCACTGCATGCATCAAATCGGCCAGCGTGGAGCGTTCAAATGGCATAGAACATCGTTTTCCGAGGGAAATGCATTTCCAACCTGCCCGTCCGTTGCGATGCGCAACGAAGCGGCGGTCCGATGTCCCATTGTCGATCAAATGGAGCGCGCGGGAAACCAAAAGCACGTCTTACGGCGCCGTCACTATCAAGAAATCCGTCACGATCGACGGCGGCGGCGGGCAGTCGCTTCCATACTGGTATCCGGAACAAACGGCGTGATCATCAACGCGGCGGCCACCGACGCGGTGACTTTGCGCAGTCTGAGATTCAACGGAATAGTCAACGACGCGACTCCGGGACTGAGCGTCATCAACTACTTGAGCGCGGGCAGCGTGATCGTGGACAAGTGCGAAATCTTCGGATTAAGCACCACGGAATTCGTGCCGTACTGCAGGCTCCGACCACCACCGGTCGGCTTGTCCAACACCAGCATCACCACCCTAAACGCGACGACGTTTTCGACGCACTGAGTCTAAAAATTCGCCAGGCCTTCAAGCTTGCTTGGCGAATGCGAGTGTTTCCGCTTCAAGAACATCGGACTTCGCGTCCCGGGGGAAGTTGTGAAACTTCGCGTCCCGGATGAAATTGCGAAACTTCGCGTCCCGGGTGAAATTGTGAATCATCCCAGGACGCGATGTCTTGTTGAACGCATTTAGAAATTCCACGGGATCCAGCGACCCGAATACCGCCGTCAGCTTCTGCAGCAGATAGTCGGAGTCCAGCGCGAGCTTGGGGAAATAAAGCAGGCTGTGCTCGATATCGTATTTCGCGAGTGTCTCGAGCAGCTTCATCTGCTTCGCCGCAAGCAGGGCTTCCTGCAGATCCGCCATATCCGTATACATCAATCCACCCGGAAGGCCATGGTTGGTGCCCGGCGGCGCTCGCCTGACGACCGCTCGCCGGCTTTCCGCGGCGTCATGGAGATTACGCACGGGGATGATCGCATGGTCTATCGCGATGTCGTGCTGCTGGATCATCTCCTCGAGCGTGTCGCACAGCCAGGGGCTCTTGACGATGTAGGGCGCGTCGTCGCGACTGATATCCCATTCGCTGCCGGCATTGCTGTCCATGGAAATTTCGAACGATTCTTCCGTATAGCCGGTATCCATTCCAAGCCGCATCAGCAGTTGCAACAGAAGCGTCGTCCCAGCCCGTCCTGTGCCTGTGATGATGACGTGGTGTCTGGAGGACTTCACTAAAATATGCTCCAAAGATGCTAAGCCAATGAATTTAAAAAGGTTACGCCACCGACCACGGCGCAGCCGGAGTTCCGCTAATGCAGCATCCATTCCGATTTAGCCGAACGTCATCGAGTCCAGCATCCCCTGAACTTTCCGCACCTGGCAGTGCGGCGTCGCGATCAGTAATATCCTTCAAATCGCGCCTCGCGAAACGGACATCTCGCGGACAGTTCACGGACAATTCGCTGCCTTCATGCTGCCGTACCCGCTATGCCGCAGAGCAGCAAAATGACCGCAACTCTGGCATAGTGTTTCGTCTCGATACTGGAGACGCCCCGCCCCATGAGCCGCACATCATTTCCGAAACAGGACATCAAAGTTTTGCTGTTGGAGGGCGTCAGCCAAACCGCGCTCGACACGTTCAAAGCGGCGGGGTATACGAACATCGAGTTCCACAAGAAATCGCTGTCGTCGGATGACTTGAAGAAATCGATTGCCGATGCGCACATCGTCGGTATCCGCTCGCGCACGAATCTGACCGCGGACGTGTTCGCGCAGGCGAAGAAGCTCATCGCCGTCGGCTGTTTCTGCATCGGCACGAACCAGGTCGACACGGACTCCGCCGAAGCGCTCGGCGTCCCGGTGTTCAACGCGCCGTACTCGAACACGCGCAGCGTGGCGGAGTTGGTTATCGCCGAGGCAATCCTACTCGCGCGCGGCATTCCGCAGAAGAATGCGGAGTGCCATCGCGGTGGCTGGTCGAAGTCCGCACTGGGCAGTGTGGAAGTGCGCGGCAAGACGCTCGGCGTGATCGGCTACGGCCATATCGGCACGCAGATCGGCGTGCTCGCCGAGGGACTGGGCATGCAGGTGATCTACCACGACATCGAGGCCAAGCTCACCCTCGGCAACGCGCGCGCAGCGCATGGCCTCGACGATCTGCTCGCACGTGCCGACGTGGTCACGCTGCACGTGCCGGAAACGCCGCAGACCAAGTGGATGATCGGCGCGAAAGAGCTGGCGAAGATGAAACCCGGCGCGTTGCTGATCAACGCCGCGCGCGGCACCGTCGTCGACATCGACGCGCTCGCCGCCGCGCTGAAGTCCAACCACCTCGGCGGTGCCGCGATCGACGTGTTTCCGGTCGAACCGAAGGGCAACGATGACGAGTTCGTCTCGCCGCTACGCGGCATGGACAACGTGATTTTGACGCCGCACATCGGCGGCTCGACGCTCGAGGCGCAGGACAATATCGGCATCGAAGTCGCTGCGAAACTCGTGCGCTATAGCGACAACGGCAGCACGCTTTCGGCGGTTAATTTCCCCGAAGTGTCGCTGCCCGAGCATCCGAACAGCCAGCGCCTGCTGCATATCCATCGCAACACGCCGGGCATTCTCTCGCGCATCAACGAGATCTTCTCGCGCGAGAACATCAACATCGATGCGCAGTATCTGCAGACGGATCCCAAAGTCGGCTACGTGGTCATCGACGTATCGACGACGGCGGAAAGCGCGAACAAGCTCAGAGATGCGCTTGCAGCAATTCCCGGGACCCTGCGGACGCGCGTGCTGTACTGAGGCGGAAACTGCGGCGTACGTCGCGGCGGCGGTGCGCGGACTCGGTTAAGTTGGGTCCTATGACCGAGAACTGACCGTGCGCCAAGCCCGACGTAATCCCTATAACATCGTCTTCCGCTGCGCACTGCTTTTCGGCTTTGCGTGCGGCGCGAGCGCAGCCGCGGGCGCCGCCGTTCCTCCGCGCCTGCCTTTGCCGCCGAACACGGGGCAACCCCGCCCACCGGTTCGCGCGGCGACCACCCCGAGCGCCGCCGAAGCCTCGCGCTTTCTCGCGCGGGCGACGTTCGGGCCGACCGATGCCGATATTACGCATCTGCAGGCCGTCGGCTATGCGGCCTGGCTTGACGAACAGTACGCCGCGCCGCCCACGCGCCGCATGGACTACCGTAATTGGGTCGTGAACACGTTGCACGAGAATTTCACCACCGACCAGATGCTCGAAGCCTGGTGGCTCGGCGCGCTCGGTGGCCCGGATCCGGCGGACCCGACCGTGATCCACCGCGACCAATTACGCCAGCGCGTCGCATTCGCGCTCTCGGAAATCTTCGTCGTGTCGACGAAAAACGGCCTGGTCGAAAGTTTTGCCAACGGTCAGGCGTATTACAACGACATTCTGATCAACGATGCCTTCGGCAACTACCGGCAATTGCTTCAGGACGTGACCCTGAGTCCGGCGATGGGCGTCTATCTCAACATGCTGAGCAACCAGCGCGCTGATTCCAGCCAGAACATTCACCCGGACGAGAACTACGCGCGCGAGGCGAACCAGTTGTTCAGCGTCGGTCTCGTTCTGCTTAATCGGGACGGCACGCCGCAGCTCGTCAACGGCCAGCCCGTTCCAACCTACACACAGGACACGGTCAAAGCATTCGCACACACATTCACCGGCTGGAACTGGGCCGATTGCGTGCCGGCCGATCACGACAATTTCAGCGACTGCGACGTCGACTGGGATAGCGGCGCGAACATGCAGCAGCCAATGGCAGCTTTC
>Ga0207694_10000480_pt1 | contig 36357 bp, 60 predicted proteins | sample KBSC34metaG_FD_184353 | JGI IMG/M metagenome (GOLD analysis project Ga0207694, IMG submission 184353) | Corn rhizosphere microbial communities from Kellogg Biological Station, Michigan, USA - KBS C3-4 metaG (SPAdes) (version 2) | ecosystem: Host-associated > Plants > Roots > Rhizosphere > Soil... | reverse complement strand
GAGATACACCACTCAAATCCCAGAAGGATGCACTAAGTTTGCTTTCATTGATCCAGCCATTGGCCAGCATAAGCACAGTGACTATACCGGCATCGCCGTCGTCTATGCTGATCAGGATCGGAATTGGTATTTAAGACTCGCTTCACGCTATCGCCTGACTCCGACACAGATTGTTAATAAAGCCTTTGATCTTCAAGAGCAGTTTGAACTCGATGCCATCGGGATTGAAATCGTGGGTTATCAAGAGGCGCTTTTATATCTCATTTCAGAAGAAATGATCAAGCGCGACAAAATGCTTCCCGTAAAAGGCATTAGGAGAAACAATATCTCTAAATCCTCTCGAATCTTAGGCCTAGTCCCCAGATTCGAGTGGGGACATTTATTCTGTTACCCTGGAATGGTTGAATTCGAGGATGAATATGACGCGTTCCCCCGCGGAACTCACGATGATATCCTTGACGCATTGGCCAGTTTAGAGGAACTTGTTTATTATCCAACAAGGGAGAAAAAGAAGCTTGAGCAACCCCACAGTCCAAACGACCCCAAATACGAGTCCTGGTATATCCAACACCTCACCGAAAGCTCACAAAATGGAAGCTCAGGGCGTGAAGCTTGGTCTGAATGAGACTGAAGAAACTCTCAACCAATTTTATTCCAAGATTCACCGCGCAACGATTGAAGGACAGGAATGGATCGAAACTTCCAAGGAAATCATCGATCATTTCAATAAAGGGGGATTAGGTCCCCATGCCGAATACTTTATCTTCCAATCCGTCAAAGTGACTGAATTTGGCAAATCTCAGCGCTTAAAAGAGGAATTAGAGCGTCCTTTGGGTCAAATTCTTTATGGGGATGATGAAGCCAAGGTGATTCAGGGGACTAACACAGCCAAAGTTCCGAGTAAAAACAATGGCAGACGCTAAAGACTTTATCATTCTGGGATTCGTGCTTTATACTTTTATTCAGCAAGTCATGTTTATCGTGACCACTCAGAAGTTGATTAACAAAGTCATGTCGAAGAATTATCACGATTATATGTTTGCCAAGAATGTCGATAAGACCATGACAGACGGGGAATTAAACCAGGGCGTTAGACATGAGCAGGCCTTGGAAGAAGATCTGGGTCCTCTGCAAGAGTTTGCTGGGATTCCTTAACGTAAAGGATGCCAAGGAATGGCGGGTTTATTGAAATCATTATTTGGGGGGAATCAGCCCTTTGCGGCCCAGTCGTCGCAGACGGACCCAGATCGCAATAAAAAGCCCAAAAGCGTCAGTGATCAATCCTCTGAAGAAATCGACATGGCTCAGAAATTAAGAGCTGAGCTGGAATCCAATCGCTCGAGTGCGAATCGAATTGCACATGAGGGAATCTGGATGACGAACTGCGCCTATTGCGTCTCAGGCGATTCAGTCATTGCGACGGCCAATGGCTATACCGCAATCGAGAAACTCACAACGAAAGATCTTGTTAAAACACGCGATGGGTATCGGCGTGTTCTTCGAGTCTGGGATAATGGCACAAAGACCTGTTATGACCATTATTTCTCAGATGGATCGATTCTGAAATGCACCGATGAGCATAAGATTTACACCAAAGCTTATGGCTGGGTCCAAGCCCAAAATCTGCAAGTCGGGATGCATGTCATCTCAGAAAAGAATGAAGACGTTTGTTTTGTGAAGCGCTTATGTGTAGGTCCACAACATGTCTTTGACCTAACCATTGAGACAATCCATGAATATTTCGCCAATGGGATCTTAGTCCATAACTGCCTAGGCTACGACGGCCTGATGTATAATACGACTGCGCGCCAGTTTCAGCCCATCAATCGCGCCAGTGCCTACTTGAGACGAAACCGCATTCATGCCAATAAGATCTTACCTACGGTTCAAAATCGATTAGCGCGTCTTTGTCAGAATCCACCCGAATACGACATTGTTCCAGAAACAGATGATGTTGAGGATAAGGATGCAGCGAAACTTTCGATGCAGGTCTTAAACACTCAAATCGAAAGATTGGAAGTCAATAAGAAGCGCCTGTTTCTTTACATGTGGATGCAGCAATGTGGGCATTCCTATATTCATGTGAAATGGAACCCATTACTAGGCGATCCGATGATCCTGGAAGATGGGACGTTGGGTTATCAAGGAGATGTCGATATTGAAGTTGAATCGGCGTTTTCGGTCTTTCCAGATCCTTTTGCTAGAACCGATGATGATGCTCAATATTTGATGCTGGCTAAAGTCAGACCGCTTCATTACTTTCAGGCCAATTATCCAGAACGAGGACATTTAGTGAAAGAAGAAGCAGCGTGGCTTCTTTCTGCTCAGTATGAAATGCGGGTCAATTCGCTCAATTCTCGCGGCCCTTCGCAAGGGGGGTTGACTGAGCAGATGAAAAATTCTGCGATTGAAATGATTAAGTATGAAAAGCCTTCAGCCAAATTTCCTCAAGGACGGATGATTGCTGCAGCGAATGGTGTGTTCTTAGATAGCAAAGATTTGCCTATCGGAGAAATCCCGCTCACCAAATTTGATGATACCATCATAGGCGGCAAATATTACAGTGAGACTCCGGTCACTCATGCAAGACCGATTCAGGATCAATATAATGAAACTTTAAGACGAAGGGCTGAATGGACAAGACGAATGCTTGCGGGCAAATACAAAGCCCCGAGAGGTTCCGGCCTTGCCCAAGAGGCCATGAATGATGAATCAGGAGAAGTGCTTTATTACAATGTCGTGCCCTCAGCCCCTCAAAACATCGAACCCTTACCCGTCCCCACCATCCCAGAATACGCTTACACTGAAGAAGAGCGTCTCGACAAAATTATGGATTATATTTTTGGGATCGGCGACGTTTCTCGCGGCATTCTGCCTTCTGCTTCTATACCCGCTATTGGCGCTCAGCTTCTCCAGGAGCAAGATCAGACTCGATTAAGCGTCATCACTGAACTCTTAGAGCGATCTTGGTCCAAAGTGTTTCGTCAGATCCTAAAACAGGTGGAGAAGAATTACGAAATGCCCCGCAAAATGAAACTTGCCGGCAAATCAGGCGAATACATTATCCGGGAACTCGATGGCAGGCTTTTGAGAGGCAATACGGATGTGAGAGTCGTGAGAGGATCCACTCTCCCTGATTCAAAGACTCTCAAGCGCCAGGACATCGTCAATACCATGAGTCTGGGACTTCTCGGTGACCCCAAATCCGATCCATCGGTTGCAATGAAGATCTTGGATGCTTTGGAATTTGGACAGAGTCAGGAAATCTTTGAAGACCAACACATCGACATGGCTCAAATCAAACGAGGCATGGACGCATTGGAAAAAGGCGAATTCGTCGAGATCGATAAGAAGGATAACAACATCCTTTGGTGCCAAGAGCTCAATCGATTCAGAAAATCCGATAAATGGGGAATGCTGCCTGAGGAAATTAGGCGTCTTTTTGAAGCTCAGATGGAAGACAGGCTCAATCAGCTCATGCCTCCAGGCCCTTCCAATACTCCGATGCCTCCGCTTCCCCCAATGCCTCCACCGCCCATTGGAGCAGGTGGAGAAGCCATTGCCGGATTACCCCCAGGTGCCAACGACCGAATGGCGGCCAAAAAAGCACAGTTTGGAGCTGGAGCACCAGCTCCGGGCCCTGCGCCCGTAGGACCGCCTAAGCAGGGACGAGGGTCGCCGCCGCGACCGGTGGGATTACCCCCAAGGAGACGATGATATGGCAAAAGATTCTTATTCAGAGGCATTAAAACAACGCCGTGGAGCTTCCATTGATCCATCGATGCTTCAAATGGCATACGGCGGTGATCAATCGCCTGAATCCCAAATCGATGAAGCGGTGGATGAAATCCACCAAGAATCCCCTCATGCGGATCCAATGGTTGCTCAAACGCTAGGCGAGGCGATTGGATATCCCGGTTCTAAGAAACCCCAGCCTCATCCCAAAGAAGCCGGTGAGGGCGAGGAAGCCATTGAGAATGTGAAAGACGGCGCAGTGCCAGTCGGTCTGAAAGAGGCCAAAGTCGATAGTGATGGGGATTATGACGGCGATCAGGCTCCCGCTCACGATGAAATCCGAGACCATGTCATTGGTCATGAATCCCCTGATGAATACGAGCGCATGAAAGATCGTCCTCCGACCAGTCTCGGGGAACGAGTCAAAATGGCAGCTCTTAAGGAAAAATACGAGAAAGCATAAAGATCAGACATCATGGAAGAACAAAATATTCAGGAAGCAGTCCCTGCTTCCGAACCGAGTTTAGATAACGGCACCCTAGAGACTCCTTCTCCTGCGGAATCAGCAAAAAAAGCTGAAGAACCCATTGAGATAGAGAATCCAGATCGTTATCGGTACCGAGGCCGACCTCTCAAAGACTGGGAGACCGGCTACATGAGACATGGCGATTACACCCAGAAAACGGCTCAAATGGCCCAGGAACGTAAATATTACGACAACCTGGCTGTCGATTTGGACCGAGTGCGTGCTAATCCCCATTTGGCGGAACAATTTCGAACGATCTATCCAGATAAGTTTCATGGCTATCTGAGATATGTCTTAGAAAACTCCAGTCAATCTCCCAATTATCCCAATCCAGGCCAATCTCAGCAAAATGCTTATGCCCGGTTAGATCCATCCATGGAAATGAGGATCAATCAGCTTGAGCAGAATTTTCGCGAAAAAGAAGTCGCAGCTATTTCCGCAGAACTCGATAATAAATTTCGAACACTCTCGCAGAAATATCCCTTTGCTGATGAGGAAGCCGTGGTGGCTCGCGCTCAAGCATTGCTCAATAAACTCAAAGAAGCAGACCCAATGAACCGCAATCTCAGGATTTCGGATAAACAATGGGATGCTCTTTGGAAGGGCGTGCATGACCGTAATCACCAGATTGCCGATAAGAACTATAAAAAGCAGGTTCAAGCGCAAGTTCAAGCCAATCGGAAAAGCAGTGATGCGGGACGTGGAGGCGGAAATCCGGGGCAAGCTCCGAGACAATTCAAATCCATTAAAGAAGCAACCGCTGCAGCTCTGAGTGACATTGATTCAGGCGCATTCTGAACCATAACTTAAAACGCAATTGAGAGAGACAAGGCAAGGAGGCCAATCATGGCTAATCAATTCGCCAACGTGGCAAACGCCCTGGCGATTCTGAAGAACTACTATGCCGGTCCAATCGTTTCCCAATTCAATGACGATTATGTAAAAATGGTCGCTTTTCTACGTAAGTAGAAAATGAAAAACTGGGGTGTATCGGTGGACCCTGAGACGGGAATACCGAGGGCGAGATCAAGGATTGATCCGTCCGTAACGCGTAGGAGACATAAACTCTCCCAAGAGTCCCCGGCAACCAGAAATGGTTGAAAATGTACGCTGAACTCACTGAAATAAAATGGTGAGAAGTCTGGGATAAAAAACCTGGACGATAACAAACTTGCTACCGCTCTATAGGGGAGCTGAAAAGGGAAAAGAGAAGTGGAACGGTCAACAAGTCATTCGACCTGTGAAGGTAAGACGTAACCAGGGTATCGGAGCTACCAGTGATGGCGGAAACCTACCCAAAATCGGTCAACAGACCACTCAGCAAGCCATTATTGCTGCGAAGTATAATTATCTGCGTGCTGCATGACCGAAGCGCAGAAGTCATTTCAAAACTGTGATCGTTTGTTCGGTCTCACAGGCCCGCTGATCAAAAGCTCCCAGGGTGATAAGGGCGCATTTGTTACAGCGATGGAATTTGAAATGACTGAGGGATTAACTCAAGTATTTCAAGTACTTACAGTCCCTCTAAAACCCACTCTGATTGACTTGGAAGCCCGGAAGCGGGTGACAAGGGGCAAGCGAAAGCAGCCTGAACGACTAAGTGAGAGGGCCCGAAAGGGATGCGATAGTCTGAACAACGGTATAACCAAAGAAGCCGTTGAGAGGAATCCGAAGCGGTTCCTCCACTAGCCGAAAGGCTAGGGGTAACAGAATGTGAACGATTCCAAATGGGACGTGAATCGTCAGTTGGGGTGGAACGGCAATGGCCGTCTCGCGACCGTTTCTGCTAATGCTGTCGGAACGAACTCCATTTCGATTCAGAATCGGGATACCCAAGCAGGGATTGCTTCAGCTGAAGCCCCTGAGAAGTTTCTCGATATCGGAACTCAGATCGATATCGTCGACACCAATAACAACGTGTTGGCCAATAACGTTCAGATTACAGCTATGAGCGGAATTGGAACAGCGACGGTTACTCTGACATTGGATAATAATGTGAGTGTGGCAGCCAACAATCTTGTCATTCGGTCTGGAACAGTGAGCAACGAAATCCAGGGCCTCTTGACGAGCTTGGACGGCGGCACCAGTTCTATCTATAATATTGACAGGAGCCTCTTTCCAAGTTTCCAAGGAAACAATATTGATTTAGCAGGTCAACAGCTGAATCTAAACGCCATGCAACAAGCATTGAATAATGCTAGACGGCGAGGCGGTGGGAAGATTTCTGTCGTTTATTGCGATTTCGATTCTGAGAGATATTACAATCGCTTAACCAAAATGGGCGATTCAAAATTGACCAAAATCGGGGGACGCTGCGATGCCAATCCCGAGCAAACTGACGAAGAAATTTCGTTAGCTGCGTAACGCGTAGGGGCTGAGGGATGAAACCAACAATGCCCCCAAGAGTGGTCGACAGTTCAAAAGACTGAAAATGTACGCTGAGCTTAGGTGAAAAAAGAAGCCTAAGAAGCCTAGGATAAAAAGCCAAGGCGATAACAAGACTGTATTGGTCGCTGATCGCAGATACATCGGTGAAAAGGTCACTGGAGACGGAACATTCACGAGTAAGGATGAGGTTTACCTCAACTTCTCAGGTGCTCCGATTCTAGCGGATCAATCCTGCCCTACACGGTTCTTCTTTATTACAGAAGGGAACCTGAAAAAATACGTACTCGCCGAGATGGAATGGGCGGACGAAACGGGCAGTTACCTGATCGCCCAAATTGGAAGTGACGCATTCGAAGCGCGTCTCAGGCTTTTTGCCAATCTGTTTTTGGAAAAGCCATCAGCCTCCGCTTGTTTGCAAAACTACATTAGCCCATAAGGAGATTCGTTTTGGATCAGAAGCTTAGACAAATGAACCGACTTCTTAAACGGTACGATTCTGATTTGGTGAGCCGCCGTTACATGGACGGCGCCTTAGCTATCTTAAGGAAACGCAGAGGGTATGATTTTTACAGAATGCCTGGAGATTGCGTTCTTTGGTTTGGTTTTGATTGGGAACAACTAGTCCTCCCTCTCACCGATAATTGGATTGAAACAGGAAAGCCTGTGGATTGGGGCATAGAGCCGATTTTGGCTCAAATGCAAAAGATCGACGGCTGGCGAGACGACAGTGATTATGATCGCTTCTGTGAGGACCGACAAAGACGAAGGGACAATAAACAACGCGCATTTCGGAATGAAATGCGTGCACGAGCTTATGATCTGAGACGGGACTTTGCTAGGGCAACCAATGACATTAACACTTCATCATTAAATCGGATTGAAAGAAGGAGAATTCACGATGGCTATCGTGGGTAGAGATTTAGATAACTCGGAAAGAAAAGAGGTTTTGACCTTTACCTCACAGTTTTCAGGTCAAAGCTTGGCACTCAACGGCGGAAACGTCATCGCTACAGGAACCACACTCTTTATGGGGATGGTTCCCTATCCTTGCACGGTTCTCAGCGGAGCAGTCTTTGCGCTCGGCGTTTCCGGAGCACCGCAGATTTCTCTAGGACTTCAGAGATTTGCTGCAGGTTCCACCAGCTATGCAATCGGCATTTCCAACATGGTTCTGACTGCTTTTGGAACCAGTGGAGTTCAAGGATTGTCGGGACTCCCTGCGGCGGGGTCGACACTTTTGAACCTGCTTCAGAATGACGTCGTCATTTGTACGACAGCAGCGTCGAATACCGCTATTACAAACCTCATTGTTCAATTGGTCGTGAAAAAGACCCAGGACATTGTTGCATACCAAGGGGTATCGACCTAAGCTAGAAGCAGTCGATAGAGTTGAAAAAGGGAGCCTTCGTGTCCCTCTTCTGGGTTTTTTTTCATTTTCCCAGAAGGGGGGCACGCCCCTTCACTTTGCTTAAAGGATTAAGCGATGAGTCAGAACTCCATTACGATGTTCTCCAGTGACTCGACCTCTGCAGGAAGCGCCGCTTTCACGCAGGATGTGTTTTCTGATGTCACTGACACTCCCTCAACGAATTCAGGGTTTAGTTCTACTTTCTCGAATAACCCGCTGAATAATCTCTATGGGAATGATGATTTCCCAAGATTTGGTCCTAAAACTCTTTGGATTAAGGACCTCGTTTTGGTTCAAAACAAAGCCTTTTGGATCAATGGCGAACCCACCTATAACATCGTTTGGCATGAGCCTTTTCCTTCGGCTCAAGGCTATGTCTATGGGAATTTTCAGCTCATTAGGCAAGGACTTCAGACTTTTATTCAAATCAGGACTCCCAACGATGGTTTTGGAGTAGGCGGAGTCTTTGCGCGCTGCATGTTTATGATGATTGGCAATACGGCCGCAGCAGGCAATGCCACAGGAACCGTCTTTGTGGATGGGGTTTCGAATTCGACTAGTGTGGATTGGTCCAACATGTCAGTGGGACCTGCATCCATCAATACGACTCAAAATCCGCAAACAACCCCCATGTATGCAGCAAGCGTCCATGCCGGGGCTAACGAGACTTACAATATCCATGATTTTAGGTTAACCGCCAATCAAGGCGGCGGGGTTTTTACGATTGCTGGAGTCGTTGTCTATTCGGAAAACTCCACTCTTTCGATCGATCAATTCCCAGGCCTGACCTATAACAATAAGACTCAGGCTAAAACCTCAGTCAATGCGACCCTTCCGTTGCCGACCTTTGGGACCTCTCTCGGCGGCAGGTCGGTCATCTATAAGACGATTACCGCAGGCTATTCGACCTCAACCCTAGGCGTCAGTACGATCAATAGTATTGCCCAAGGGAATATTTCAACGAGTATCCTGAACGTCACGACAGGGGATGGTTCCAAATTCACTGCGGGCCAAGGCATCATTACGGCGTCCAATTCCGGGGCTACTCCCTATATTGGCGTCATTCAGTCGATTTCAACGGATGCTTTGACCGTTTATCCTCAATTGCCCTTTGGAGTGTCCTCTGCGATTTATACCTATTTCAAAGCAGGGCAATCCTTAGCCATTAATGCCAGTTTGAATATTCTCTCCTATACCTATTTGGGCAGTGATTTATCCACCATGCCCTTTATCGATGGGTATCAGAAATACTGTGTGTGGGGCAATAACGTGGCAGGGGTGACCTTACTCGATAACTCCAACGCCATGGTCTTTACCTCAGCCGCAGGATTCGTTCAATGCGAAGGCTATTTCAGTGCCGCTGAGATTGAGTGGGCTGGGATGAGTTTTGCCGTTCTTTCAGGCACCATGATTGTGAACGGACTACCGGTCTTTAGTCACAATAATATTGGCTTTACAGGCGTTTTGAAAAAGACGGTCTTCATGGATGCAGGACCTGGCTGGAATAATTTCGCCTTCTTTCCTGGATCCTCTCACATCAATGTTGGACTGACTAAGATCAATATGTACCGTCGGGCTCATGATCTCTCCCCCACCTTTGGGATTCTGGCGGCCTACGATACTCTGCAAGCGTTTATCCCTCACAATACGAATGCCACGTTCATCCCACCCGGAATCTTTCAACGCGTGTTTGGAGATGCCCTTTTATTCAAAGGCCCGTGGGTGAGAGCCGTTGGAGCGACGATGCCAGGGGGCATTGGGTATTTCGGGGCGACAACCACTTGTACTCTCAATTTCCAATATTATGGCGATCGCATGGCTGTCGTCACTGGATCCTCGATTGGAGCCGGGGGAAGCCTGACCTTTGCGATTGATTCCGGGGCAAATTTAGGGGCAACGAGCATGAATACCGTGATCATGCCGGCAGGCTCCAATGCCAGTCTCACGTTTCATAGTGTGAGTCTTGTGGTCCAGGGAGGGACCGTTTTAATCTCAGCCATTGATTTTTTTAGGCCACAAGGCGAGATGAGCAATATTCAGACTTTCTCGCCGGTTCAGCCCCCCCTTCAAATCAATCAGATGCCAGCCGGATCGGTCATCCAAGTCGTTCAAAATTGGTGGAATACGACGGTCACAGGTGGAAATACGGCCATTGGAACCAATGTGTGGTGGGATATTCCAGGATCAGCCGTCAATATCAGCCCCCGTTCCATTCGGAGTAAGATTTATGTACAAGTCTCCTTATCGGCTGTTTCAAGTAATGTGGGCGGAGCGGGCATGAGACTTTGCCGAAACGGGATGCCGATTGGCCTCGGTCAAAATAGCGCGGGCAATACGAATCTGGTTTCTACAGCCATTGCACTTCCTGCGAATACCGATACTCCACCTCTTTCTAATGTGTTTAATTATCTGGATACTCCCGGGGATAGTTCTGCCTTAACTTATAAACTTCAAGCAGCAAGTTGGTTTTCTCCTGGAACCTGGATCAATCAGAGCATCGCTGATACAGCCGATGGAAGGCATCAACGCGCTTCATCCTCAATCACACTTACGGAAATTGCGGGGTAACTCTTATGGCCACAAAAGTCTATTACCTCAAATTTGGTTCCGGAGATCCAGCCACTTTCTCAGGCTTGTTTCCGACATTTGTGATTTTCAATGCCCTAGGATCGACTGCCTTAGCCGCACCTGGCATTACCGAAATCCCAGCGGGCTCAGGATACTATCAATTTCAATACGGGCCCACTCAGGCGATTTTATTTAAAGCCGACGGCGGCAATAGCTTATCGACCAACGATCGATTTATTTCAGGGACTTTAGATCCAGTTCAGGCTGTCGATCAGCAGCTGGGATATCAAACCGATTCGTTTGGGTCCACAGCTACTGACCCAGCTTCAATTTGGGGATATGTCAAACGCCTTCAGGAATTCTTCGAAGGCGACCAGATCTTTACGAAAGCTTCAGGCATTTGGCAAATTTTTAATCGCGGTTCGAGCACATTGCTTAGGACCAAATCTCTCACTAACACCACGACCAGTGCAACTCGGACAGGGAGCTCATGACTCAACACCTTAGACCCACTCTTGGACTTGCTATGATTGTCAAAAACGAGGCTGAAAATCTGCCACGCGTTTTTGAATCGATTCAAGGATGTTTTGACCAAATTTGTATTACCGATACCGGATCAACCGATGATACCAAGGAAATCGCAGCTAAACTCGGAGCTGAGGTCTATGAGTTCACTTGGTGCAATGATTTTGCAGCTGCCAGAAATGTCAGCTATGAGCCTTTAAAGACCGATTATATCTTCTGGATGGACGGAGATGATATCTTAGAAGGCAGAGACGAGTTTCTATCTTGGCGAAACGATATCATGCATCTGGCTGATTTCTGGTTAGCCAATTATGTCTACGCCTCAAAACCTGATGGGACTCCGGCTTGTACTTTTGTCAGAGAAAGAGTGACGAAGCGATCAAAGAACCTGAAATGGAAATACTTCGTTCATGAAGGCATTGTTCCTGGTCCTGATACCAAGGTCAATTTCATTCCCTCTTGGCGAGTGAGGCATATGAGAACCGAGATGGACCTTGCCAAAGACCGAAGCAGAAATCTCAGTCTCCTTGAGAAGAATCAATCGAAACTGGATGCCCGGATGAAATACTATTGGGGCAAAGAACTCTTTGAAGCAGGCAAACGCTTTGATGCGATCCGGAAGCTAGAAGAGGTCACCTCAAGTGGAGAAGAAATGGAGATGCATGACCGGATTTTGGCCATGCAGTATTTGACTCTCTCTTACATGGAGTTTGGTCAGTATGACAAAGCCATTTCAATTGCACTGACTGCTATTCAACTCGCACCTCAGCGAGCTGAGCTTTATGTGGCCGTGGGCGATTGTTATCTGAAAATGAACCAGTTTTTGAATGCCGTTCCGTTTTATCAAGCCGCATGCAAATGCTATTTGCCGGCGGGCAATCAAGTCGTCTCTCCTATTTTCTTTCATGATGATGCGTATGGCGTTTATCCCAAAAATCAGCTGGCTAGGATCTATGCCAATCTCGGGAAAATCGATGAGGCTAAGGAAGTGGCCTTTCGGTGTCATGGCGAATACAAGCATCCTGAGACCAAGCAGATCTTAGATGAATTGACGAAGATGAGCACATTGATGTGTGGAAGGAAAGCGGCCAAGCCCACTCGCGAGATTGTCTTCTCAGGCACTCCGACCTCTCCTTATGTCTGGGATGGAGAAGAGTACCGAAAGCAAGGAATGGGGGGGTCTGAGACCGCTTGTATTGAAATGGCAGAACACCTGGCCAAACTCTCAGGCAGAAAAGTCAAAGTCTTCAATGCGAGAGCTGACATTAAAACGATCCGCGGGGTGGAGTACTTACCTGTGGCTCAGATTCAGCATTACTTCTCTCAATATAAGCCCTATCTGCATATCTCTTGGCGCCACAACGTGAAACTGACCGATGCTCCCACTTATGCTTGGTGCCATGATTTAATCACCCCTGGCATTGAGGAGACTTCCAATTATGTGAAGGCGATTTGTCTGACTCCGTTTCACGCGGATTTCATGCATAACATGCAACTCGTTCCTTATGACAAAATCTGGATTTCAAGAAACGGAATTCACCCCGACAGGTTCCTGGGGCCTAAGCCCGCTAAAAACCCAAATAAGATCGTATTTCCCTCTAGTCCTGATCGCGGACTCGATCGAGCTATTTTGGTCTGTGATGAGGTCAGGAAAGAATTCCCTGATCTTGAGCTCCATGTCTTTTACGGCATCGAACATCTCCCTCAGTGGGGGCATCAGGCGCTCCATGACAAATTGAAAGGGATGTTTGCTTCCAGACCCTGGGTCAAATACCACGGCAAAACGGAGCAGAATGAGCTGATCAGGCATTTTAAAGAAGCCGTCATTTGGCTTCATCCCTGCGATTTCATCGAAACGAGCTGCATTACGGCAATGGAAATGATTGCCTCAGGAGTCTATCCAGTGACCCGACGTTTGGGTGGACTTAAGGACACCTTGGCTCTAGCCGAAAAGTCAGGCATGGCAACGCTTCTCAATCACGATTGCGTCACAAGCGATGAGTTTCGCAATTTTACAAACGCGACCCTTCAAGCTTTACGTGAAAAACGATGGGAACGGGAAGCGTTTCAGAGCTTTAAGCCTCAGTCGCTTTCTTGGGAGAAAGTTGCCGAAAGTTGGCTCACTGAGATGGAACAGATTCCCGTTGATTTTGAATCCATGAAAAGGGAGGCGGTAGCAGTCTCGCCGTGATCAGCAATGGCCCTAGCCCCAGCAGATACGATTGTTGTTGGAACGGCGCTTGAGACAGACGGGCTCATTGGCTTTAACACGATTGCAGGGTTAGGACTGGTCAGCTTTGGCTTTCTTTGGCCCTGTGACGGGATTTGGCAACCCAGTGATGCTCCCATCACAACCACCTGGGTCCCTGCTTCGGTTCCAGTAATCACAACTGAGGTCTGTTCGGATGATATGGGAGGCCTGGGATGACGCTCAACGATCTTCAGAACCTATGCGCGTTTTGGTTAGACGATCTCAATATGACCTACTTCACGCCGACGCAATTGACCTTTTGGCTCAATAATGCGCAACGTGAGGTTCAGAAAATTCTCCTTCAATCCCACGTCAATTTCTATGTCACCCGAGTGCAGACGACCCTGGTTGTGAATCAAAATGACTACGTCTTGCCCAGTGATTTTATGACTCTTCACAGGCTTGAGATGATCAATAACGGGGTTCCTCCGTTTGAAGACACCGTCTGTTTAGACCCGATTACCATTAATCAGCAGGACTTAGTGCCAAGCCAGGTCGGTACCCCTCAGTTTTATTTCTTTAAGAAAAATAGGCTCACTCTTTTACCGGCACCTGATACGGCGCTACCTCTCAGACTCTATTACTCATACGCAGTCTCTGACATGGTCAATCTAACGGATGAGCCTGATATCCCCAGGCCTTATCATGAGCTCTTAGGCGTTTTAGCCACCATCGATGGCCTGATGAAAGACGGACGTGATCAGAGCGCGATGCAGCTCAAGAAAGCTTATTATGAGAATCTCTTAAAGCAAGAGACTCAGGACCGAAACGAGGATTCCCCGCGTGTGGTCACTCAGACGGGCAATGATCTCACTCAGATGTTTGGATATTTCTAATGCCAATGGAACCTCTCACCCCTCAGGCTCCGATGCTTCAGCAATCCCCCCAAGGGATGCCAGGGCCTTATCCCAAATTTAAGGCTGAGCATTTTTATATGTTTGGCGGGATTAATGCCAAGGCCTCGCCCTATGTGAATAACCCAACTGAGTTTCGAGATTTATCCAATTTCAATTTTCTCTATCCCGGAGATTTAACCAAGCGCCCTGGAAGTACGATGTATGCGGGTGTGACGGTGATCGGATCGATTTTAGGGGGAGTAGAGTTTGCTAAATCGAGTGGGCAATCTCAGATTCTTTTTGCAGCCAATACGAATTTCTACCAGGTCATTCCCCCGATGACTGTGACTCCGGTGGTGACTGGCTTACAAAATGGCGCGATCTTTTCATTTGTCACTTATCTGGATCGCCTCTTTGCAGCCAATGGCGGGAATTTCTTTAAATTTGATGGAACCAATAATACGAAATATTCCCTACCCCCTGGAGCAACCGCTCATTGGGGAGTGACTGCGACGGCTGGAGGATCCTTAACTCCAGGAGTGACAACGATTTTCACCTGCGCTTATGGCTACGTGAATGACCGGGGATACGGGGGACCTCTCAGTAACGGGGTGACGATCATCATTGATGGAGTGTCCAATAACTCAATCACCTATTACGGGATGACACTCGATCAATCGGGTTATGGCATTACCGCACTTCAGCTTTGGAGAACAACCGGTGGGGGGGCTAATTTCTTTGGAACCACCTACGTTGTTTCGAATGGAACTCAAGCCATTGATACGGGATTCCCCTTAGGATCGTCTTTAGCTCTGCCTCACCTTTGGTTCACCCTGACTCCAAGGTTTCAGCAAGTCTATAATAACCAGCTTTTCATGGGAGGGTTCTCAGCCTTGCCCTCCCGCCTTTACTGGAGTGAGATTGGGGAGCCTGAAGGGGTGCAGCCCACCTATTACGCTGATTTTGTCAGCAATGACGGGGACCGGATTACAGGACTGAAAATCTTCCAAGGCAATCTCATTGTGGCTAAGCAAAAGAGCCTTTTTCTGATGTCAGGGACTGATCCTAGTAATTTCACCATCCAGATGATTACGGATCAGTATGGGTGCCTCAGTCATCAAGCGATGGTTACTTTTCAAAACAAGCTTTGGATGCTCGATCAAAAAGGAATCGTGGAATTTGATGGAGCCAATATCCAAATCATCTCAACCAAGACTGAGCCTTTTTTCCTTCAGATGAATGTCCCTTCGGCACTCGACTATGCCGTGGGAGCGCATTTTAAGCAATTTAATGAAGTCTGGTTTCATGTCCCTTACCAAGGCTCAACGATTAACAACTTACTCATGGTGTATGACTATGTCTCAAACGCTTGGACGAGGTATGACGGAATCCAAAGTTCTTATTTCTTTATCGGCCAAGGAACCAACCCCACCCGCACTCTCTTTTACGGAGGGTACACCGGAGCACTCTCTTACATGGGCTCATCCTTCTTTGGAGATAATGGGAACGCCATTACTTGTATGGCATTCACCCTCTGGCACTCTCAGATGGGACAGACCACAGAAAGCCTCTACCGCAGGTTTTGGATGAATATGGATCCTGTTTTGGGAATCACGCAGGCCATCAGGGTCAATCTCTATAATAACTACAGTTCCAATACCGTTTCTTTTTCCGGGGCCATCTATCAATCATCTTTTCAAACGAGGCTTGATTTCGGGATTTCAGCGAGATCGATTTCCTCTCAATTCACACATGCCTCAGCAAGCCTGCCCTTAAGAGTCCATGGGTACACTTTTGAGTCTAGATACCAAAGGAGTACCTGATGGCTAAGATCACAGTTCCAGTCACGATGAATAATTTAACGACCAGTGATCCAAGCTACAATACTTACTTGTCTCAGCTCTTAGGTCAGATTCAAAACATCTTAAATGGCCACGTGAGTTTGACGGATAATTGCCAGACTCAGATTGTTTCAGCACAATTTCACGCAGCCAATGCCAATCAAGGATTCCCACACACTTTGAATAAAATCCCGAGTGGATATATATTAGTGGGAGCAGCAGCAGCAACGAATATTTATAACGGGACACAGGCGAATACCGTCAATACCATTTATCTGCAATCGACTGTGGCGACATCAGCCAGTGTTTTGGTTTTTTGAGGAGGGCTTAAGCTATGGCATTTAATTATTCGACAGCTTATGAAGACACCTTAGCTTATCATCAAAATAGGCTGAACCAAATGCAAAGTCGAACCGGCGACTGGCAGAACGCGAGCATCGCTGCTGTCGATTTACCAATGACGGCCGAGCAAGGTTACATCAATGACCCGACCTTGCAACGGAATGTGAACGCAGAAAGACTAGGGAACGCAGCTTATAATTTTAGGAATAATCTAAATACCTATACCAACCCGCAAATTAATGCGGCTCAGGAATCAGCTCGCATGAATCTCGCGAATGATATTCAAGGAGCGAAATCAGACGCCAACGCGAGGGGACTCCTTCAATCCGGGGTCAACGCCGGAAATCAAGCCAATGCCAGGGCTCAGGAAAGCGGAAAGCTTGCCCAAAACATTCAAAACATTAACCAGACAGCCAATACTACGGCTGATCAATTGGATCAACTCACTGCAAAAGCCATTCAAGCAGGCGAAACCCAAAATATCAATACCGCTGCACTTCAAGAACAGGCCCAGGAAACCTCTTATGGCCAGGCCTTACAAGAACAACAACAACAACAAAGCTTCTTTGGAAATCTAATTAAAGGGATTGCGGGCATTGGAGCCGATGTCGCCTTAGCACTCTGAGGATAAAATTATGGAAGATTATAAGCCAACATTAATACCAGGAGCGAATCAGGATTATCTGACTGGCGTAAGTAAAATGAACGATTACGCTGGTCGAGATGTTTCTGAATTTCAGAACGATCTCAATCAGGGAGTCAAAGAACAATCCAATCTCATGGGTCCTTCGGATGATCAGAATCCAGAATCCCAGGCCTTAAATGCTAGAGCCAATCAGATGTATCAAGGCCAGTTGGCCAATATGACCCGAAACTCCATTGCCCCTGCCATGCAAAGGAAAATGGGCTTACAAAGCAATGCCATTGATAATCAAGCAGCTGAGTATACGAATCAGCAATCCAGGATGGCAATGCAATATCAACAAACAGCATTTAAACGCCAAGCAGCACTCACTCAAGCAGGGATTCAATCTCAGTTGATGAATAATATCTTTCAAGGAGTGGGATTTGGTGGAGCATGGGCTGCAAAGGGTCTTGTTTCCGCTGCGAATCCGTCGCCTATAGAAACCATGGGCGCTTCGCCCGTAACGAGCAATTATGCAGGTAATAATTTTTCCGGAACAGAAATGGATATGTCCAATTACGCTTAAGGGGAGATGAGTTTTATGGCTGACATGGGACTAGCAACTGGAGCAGGAATCTCCTCAGGACTTTTAGAAGGCATCCAATCTGCGCTTCAAATGCAGAATATGATGCAAGAGACGGCGATTAAGAAAAGAATGGCGAATGCTCAAAGCATGGAGGCTTTTGCCAGGCTTGCCGAATCGACAACTCCTGAATATGCCAGACAGCAAATGCAAAGATCAGGATTGCTACCCCAAGATCCAGTTCAGTCTGCTCAGACTTCTCAAGCCCAACCCCAGACCTCGAGCGGATATCCTGAACGAAATATTAGTGGACAATCTAGTCCTGGATTAATCGGAGGCTCCCCGGCCGTTCAAGCTCAGACCAACGATCCTCTTGCTATGCCCACTTATGAGCAATTCAAAGCGAATCCAAATGCTTATGGAAAGAGGGCTAGAGATGCTTTCATGCCCATTTATATGCATGAACAGATGATGGCACATGATCCGGCTTATCAACTGGAACTGGAAAAGAAGCAAACCGATGTCAAAAATGCTGGATTGGAACAATACAATAAAGGCGCTGAATCTTTTAAAACGACCAAACAAGAAATGGGCAATGCCAATGATGCCTTTGGCAAGGCGATGCGACTGACGGATGATCCTAGCCCGAAGAACTATCAAGCTGCGCTGCTTTCTCTTGTGAAACTCGATATGCCCGGCCAGGCCGCAAGTATTACCAGTATCGAACAGATGGAACAAAATCCCCAAATCATGCAACGGTGGGGGGATATGATTAAAATGGGCCGCAGCGGTCAGCCGACTGAAACGAGTATCAAAGATCTACAGCGTGTTGCATCCAATATGTATGCAGGCAAATATGAGAATTTCAAAAACCTGCAGGCCGATGAAGGTCGTATTGCCAATACTCGAGGAGTGCAAAACCCCAGCTACATTCAAATGCAAGGGGTCGACAAATACGGCAAGCTGGCCAAGGAGAAATTGAAAGAATTGGGGCCTTATCAGGCACCGACGACCACTGGGCTCTTAGCTGATGTATTCCCCCAACACTTTGGCGCAGCTAAGGATATAGGCAATTCCATTGTCGCTGGAGCCGGAAATCTCGCAGATAAAGCCAAAGGATTACTGTCTGCTGGAAACTCCGTTCGTCAAAATCAAACTAGCAATGCGACTACGGTTCCCCAATCCATTGATCCAAAAGATCGGATGATGATGGAATCTGAGATTAAGAAGAATCCAAATAGCCCGGCCGCTCAACACTTCAAACAGGTTTTAAAGATCTATAAATAGAGGTTTTATGGCTTCAGTTGATGATTTGATGTCGAAGTATCCGATTCCCAACTCCAATCCTTCGGCACCGACTGCGTCGGCGCCTCAATCGCCATCTGATGCCCTGATGAAGAAATATCCCTTGCCAGAAGATCAGCATTCATTGGGCGACAAAGTTCAGGCTGGCGTTGAGGGATTTGGAAATATGGCGACATTCGGTCTCTTGCCGGCCCTTGAGGCAGGTCATCAAGCTTTCATGAATTCAGCAAAACAGGTTCCAGGTCATATCGAAGGCGGGTACCATGAACCTGAAGATCAGCCTTATGTTGATTTTCCAACAGCGATCGCTAGAAACTCGGCAAGACATGAAATGCAGTCTAAGGAAATGCCAGGGCCCTATTATGGTGGGCAGCTCGCAGGGGCAGGGATAGGTCTTTTAGGTGCAGGCACTGCGGCCTACAAAGCAGGATCCGTTGCTGCCAAAGAGCTTGGCAAGAAAATCGCTGAAAAAGGTGTGGGTGGCTTAGTTGGCGAAGCGGTCCGTTTGGCGATTTACAAGAAGCTTTTCGGTGGGCACTAATAACAACCATCTAATATCATTACACAATTTATATGTAATATCACTTTACTTATCGTAACGCACTATGTTATATTAAGGATAGGTAAGGACGGATATGGCTACGATTCAAAGACAAGCAGATAGGCTCAGTAAGTTCACGAAAGGTCGAATGACCGAGCCTTTTCAGTGCCGCATGTGCTTGAAGAAAAGGCCAGCTGATTGGTCAGTTGACCGGATCGTCTTTGGTCGTCGTCAGTGGTATCCCATCTGTAAGAACTGTGCACCTCAGCATGGAGTCCTAACCACCGTCACTGGAAAGCGAAAGTATTGAGGTGATTTATGAGTTTCAATAAACTAGCTTGGCAGGTTCTGTTTTTCATGGGTTGGCACGTAATTGAGGATTGGGTATTACTCGGTCTTGCTCTTGTGCTTTTGATCGATTGGATTCAAACTAGAAGAAATGGTGGATCAACGAGGCCCGAAATCTCAGACGACCGGATTACATCCCAGGAATTCAAAACCCCAGGGGTCATCCCAGCTCATGAACAATGGGCTTAATCATGGCGGCCCTGGCGCTATGGGTCTGATGGGCATGATGACTCATTCGGATAGTGAGGATCCCACTGCCGCTAATTTAGAAGAAGCGTTAAAGGCTCGCCGCAATAAGATTGCGAAAGATCGAGACAATATCCCCCCTGATCAAAACGCTAATTATTAATCCCAAAGCTTCCGTTAAATATTAGTATTTAATAACAAGGAGGCTCATATGTCGCTTTCAGTTGTCGAAGGACTGATCTCAGTCATCGTGCCCTATTTGATTTCTGAGGCGGAAAAGCTTTTGGGGAATCAAAATGGAGTTCCAGCCACACCTGATCCGGTTTGGGTGAAAGGGCTGGTCCAAGAGGTCTTCTCACTTTTTGAGAAATACATCCCAAGCTTTTTACAGCCTGAAGAAGCTTTGGTTGAGCAGCTGATTGCGGATGCGGTCTCTAAGGTAATCAATAAGAAGTAAGCGATTTCATATTTCTCTCCACACGAAGTGAGGCGAGATGATCTTGGATCTATTGCTTTACGAATTACTTTGTCACAGACCTGAGATTGTCTCGCCTTATGAAATAAGCCATTTTCACTTAATCCCGGAGGCCTGTATGAAGGATTATAGGTCTATCGTTTTGCCGATTGCGGCTCAGTATCAGGTCAATCCCTATTGGATTTTGGCCATTATTCAAAAAGAATCCTCATCGAACCCTTATCAGATCCGGTATGAGCCTGCTTATCACTACCTGGTTGAGCCTTCGAAATACGCCAAGATGTTGAGAATCACTTTACCTACTGAGGTTGAGAGTCAGAAGATTTCCTGGGGATTAGGGCAAATCATGGGAGCAGTCGCTAGGCAACAAGGGCACCTAGGACTCATGAGTGAACTCGTTCAACCGGAACTTAATGTCAAACACATGTGCATTCTGATTGACCACCTAAAGAAGAAATCCCATGACCCAAACGACATTTTCTCGATGTATAACGCTGGCGCGAAAGGTCTTCAAAAAATTAACGGTCAATATTCAAATCAAATTTACGTGGATCAGATAAATGAGATTTTAAAGCAAGTCTCTAAATAGCCTCATTCTCAATTGCCCATCGATAAGTCTGATTCAGTCCCTCTTGAAGACTGATCTTAGGTTGAAACCCCAAGCTTCTCATCTTATCTGAGGTCATAATCTTTCTGGGCGTGCCATCAGGCTTGGATCGATCATAGTCGATGCCCCCTGAATACCCGGTAGCCTCTTTCACTTTAAAAGCGAGTGATCCAATGCTTTCCTCTCGTCCTGAGCCTAAATTGACCGTCTGAAGTCCCTCATAGTGATCCATGAGAAGAATCATGCCTTCAGCTGCGTCATCGACATGAAGGAATTCCCGTTTGGCTTGTCCAGTTCCCCAAAGAGTCACTGAATCCTGTTTGGTCTTTTTTGCGATATGAAATCGATGGATTAATGCAGGGATAACATGTGAAGTAGCCAGATCAAAATTGTCATGAGGACCGTACAGATTGCAAGGCATACAAGAAATAAAGCGACGTCCTTTTTGTTTCGCATACGCTTCACACAGTTTTAATCCCGCAATCTTTGCAATCGCATAGCCTTCGTTCGTCTTCTCTAAGGGACCTGAGAGTAAGTCATTCTCTTCAATCGGTTGTTTGCAATCTCTAGGATAAATGCAGGAGGATCCGAGATAAAGAAGCTTTTTGACATTATATTTATCTGCCGTGTAAATAACATTGCAAGCCATCATGGCATTTTCATAAAGAAAGTCTGCGGGGCTCATGGAATTAGCCATGATGCCGCCTACTTTGCCTGCGGCCATAAAGACGTAATCGATATAATGCCGACAGAAAAAGTCATCCACGGCCCTGGGATCTAATAGATTTAAGCCTTCTCGGCTTCGGGTGATAATTGAGCTGTAGCCTTGGCCTTTTAGTTTTCTGACTAAAGCGCGACCGACTAATCCGGTACTCCCTGCGACAAAGATTCTGGCGTCTTTTTCCATGACTCCCCCATGCCTATGATTGCATCACTTTGATCACAGAATCTAGCACGGTACGCGCAAAGGATTGATAGCTGAATTTCCTAAATCCTCCGCACTCGCCTAAATATTTTTGGCTTCTATCCAGATCCTGACAAAAGGAGAGAGGATCTTGATTAGGATCTAAACGGTCGTTCAGAAGCGGATCAATGGGAACCATCACTCGATCATCCAAATAGGTATTAATATCAGGCGCTCCCACATAAATCGGAACGCAGCCGGCGACTAAAGCATCGATGATCTTTTCAGTCACATAACCTGGCATTTGGACATTCTCGATGCAAAAGCAGTATTTATAATTCCTCAAAACCTCAATCTTTTGTCCTGCAGGGATTTCAGGCGCATCAGCCCATCCCCTGCCGTAAAGATCCATGACCTTTTTCTCATCCCTAAAATGCCGGATCATCTGAAATCTCAAATCATGGAGCTGATGACTTAAGGCATAATCCCATGTCTCAGATAATCCCAGGCGATCGTTGTTCTGAAGCATGCTCCTATAATGCTTATTGGAGCTCACCATCACTGACAAACCCTTTCGTTCTTCCCAGGGCATAGGTGCCTGAAGATCCTTCTCCTCGTCATAACTTGGAAAGTAAGCCCGGATATTGCCTAATTCACCAAACAGCATCTGAAACGGAAATTCTCCCCGAACCAAATTGAGTATGTCATAGAAGATTGGGACAAAAAGAGGGGATTCGAGACAGTAAAGAACTGCCCTCTTCGCTTGAGCCATGTAGAGCCTGAGGCCGATCTGATTTTCTTCCTCTTGAACAATATAGACGTCGGAAGGATCGATGCGCTTATTCTTAATCTCAACTAAGGCTTCCAGGCCTGATAGCAGCTGGAAGCCCTCTCGCTTCGCATATTGATCGAGATACGATATCCATCCCGACCCGGGGTATTGTTGCCAGATTTCTGGATTATTCCAAGCAGTTTTTCCAACATCGAACGCGGTGATATTCGAGCAGTGCGCAATGATTTTCTCCCCCATAAGAATCCCCTTTAGCCCTTGCCGTCGCCGGAGCCGTAGCCTGATCCGTAGCCGTATCCTGATCCATCGCCATAGCCAGAGCCGTAACCTTCGCTGGAGTCGATTCTGCTTTCCATATTCCCCTCAAATATGTCTTAGCCTGATCCGTAGCCGTCTCCATAGCCGTCTCCATAGCCGTTGCCATAGCCATAGCCGTCTCCATAGCCGTCTCCATAGCCGTTGCCGGAGCCATAGCCGTCGCCTTCGCCGTAGCCGTAGCCGTAGCCGTCGCCTTCGCCGTAGCCGTAGCCGTCGCCGTAGCCGTCGCCGTAGCCGTCGCCGGAGCCGTAGCCTGATCCGTAGCCGTAGCCGTAGCCGGAGCCGTCACCTGAGCCGTCACAGGAGTCATAGCCGGAACCGTCGCCGAAGCCGTAACCGCAGCCGCTAAACGAAACCATTATGCTTTCCATATCGGTACACTTTCGATCGATGCTTTGGCTTCGTTGGTTACATTTAAAATTTCAATGGCCTCCGTCAAAACGACGGAATCGACTGGGCAGGGGAATTTGCATTCTTTCGGATATTTCACGCCTTCCATTGCCAATTGACTGAGACTTGCAGCACCCTTCCAGTACCATAGCCGTCTAGCATTAGTGAGCGTGACCTCTTTTCCATCTCGTTTTTCAAGAAATCCCGCAAATACTCCTGCCGAAAAAGTCCTAACTATTACATAGGGTTTATCCATATTCCCATCCTCTCATCTCGAAGAACTCCACTAGCTATTGATTAGTTTTTATGCCATTTTTTAAGATTTGGAGCCTGAAAATAAGGCGGAGCATTTTCTCCCTGTAATGCCCTATCTAAATCATAAGCAACATTCGAAATTGTATTCTTGGGCACAGGATGACCTATACCTTTACCAAGCTGTCTAATATAATTGATAAGCTGATTCCAGGATCGAATTGAAAAACCAGCTTGTCGTAATGATTCTAATTCTTCACGATTCACTTCCGATAAAATCTTTGTGATCGCTTCAAGATGCGGCTTAATGTTTTTAAAATTATTCATCTCAAACTCCACTTCTTCATAAAATGCTCTGTCGCCGCCTGGTCAATCTGAGGAGTCTTTAAATGCTTCATCGTTCTTGATCCGAAATGAAACGCAAAAGCTGCGAAATTCACAACCGTTGGAATTCCAAGTTGCTGAGCCCGAGTACAAAAATCTTGGTCGTTGTAGCGGTATTCTAATTTCTCATCGAGTCCACCCACTTTTTGCCAGACGGATTTGGGCATCATGACACAATAAAATGAAATCCACGGGAATGGGATGAGAAGCCTGCCTAAGGAATCATCGAAAAGTTTGACGTTGAGTAAGTCATCCAGGTGGTTGAGCTTCAAATCTTGAAGCGACATATCGGGACGGAGGTATATTTTTGGAAATTGCAATTCAATCGATGCTTCGTATCTTGAATTGAAATCTGAATTACTCATCGGACCTATGATGAGTTCTCGACCTAAGAATGCATTGTACATCCGAGAGAGGGAATTCCAGGATAAGATCACATCATCCGATAGCAGCATCAGATGCGTGGAATGTGTGGAGATTTTGGATAGGGCATAGTTTATTTTCTTTGTTGCTATATCCAGTTGTGGGTCCCAAATGATCTGAAGATTTTTGGATTGATGCTCAATTGCAGGAGGCTTGTCCTTTTGTCCTGAAACTAAAAAGACCTCAAATTCAATTCCCTGACTTAGAAGAACGCTATCTAAGGCTAATTGCAGATAAGGTAGATTTTCTTCTAGCTGATGAGTCAGAATGACGGAAACGACAGGTTCACTCAAAATTACTTCTCCGCTAAGAAATCCATTTGTCTAGGCATCCGGTATTTTTCGGGAGCCCGGTATTCACTATCCTCATCATCGACGAATTTCTGAAGGCCTGCCCGGATGACAGCTGAGGTCGTCCATTTGTTTCGCCTAGCAATCGCATCCACCCGTTCTTTCAAACGAGGCGAAATCTTACATGCAATGAAATCAGTATAATCTTCGTCCGGAATGTAACTTCTAATGCTTCTCGACATGCGGTTACCCATTACACGATTCATGCCTACCACACAATACTTTAAAGCAACGAGATATTTGTGTTTAACCCTTGGTTAAACCCGAGTATAGGATAATGCACTATGTCTGAACGATATGAGAATAGCTATGGCCGATGACGGGAATGACCCAGACACTGCCTACCGGATGGGCTCAGCCGAGTACAAAGCATGGGTCGATAGCCGAGGTCACGCATACAGCGAGCGGTATCTGAGATATGAGGAATATCTCCTTGAGCAAGAATATCGCGCTAATCCCAAATACCGATTCATGATTGACCGTTGCGTTCAGGCAATGACTCAGTTGGTTAAAAAACAGAAGGAGAAAAAGAAATGAAGTCTGACTCAATTGCAAAGCTAGCTGATGCGCTTTCTAAAGCTCAGGGCGAGATGATGCATGCTCACAAGGATAAGGAGAATCCTTATTTCAAATCCAGCTATGCCGATTTAGCCTCTTGTTGGGATGCCTGCCGTGGACCCTTAAGTAAGAATGGTCTTTCAGTCACTCAACCGATCCAGGGAACTCCAGAAGGATTGCTTCTCCTCACCATTCTCATGCATACCAGTGGGGAGTGGGTCATGAGTCAATTGCCGATTCCGATGAATGAAAAGACCACTCCGCAAGCCTTAGGAAGCGCAATCACCTACATGAGGCGCTATGCTTTATCTGCAATCGTCGGTATCGCTCCCGCTGAGGATGATGGCGAGGGAGCTATGGGTCGTGGAAAAGAAGCGTCTGATAAAATCATTCCAAATTTAGATAAGCTCTTATCCTCTGCAGGAATTGCTAGAATTTATCTGGATAAAGAGATTCTTCCTAAGCGCTATCAGGTCAATCAGCTTTCAGAACTAACGGATCAGCAATGCAAATTACTGGAAAAGGAATTAGAGGATATGGCTCATAAGAAAGCCCGTAATGTGAATGCGGCTTTAGTGAAATAAGAGGATAAAAATATGTACGACCCAAAATTCACTCATGACCACCTGATGGAATGCCAGGAAACCAGAGCACTTTTGAAAGATAAATTTCCTGGTGCTTGGTTAGACGAACCAGACCGAGTGGAATGGAACCATGCCGGTCTCAATTGCATGGCAATTAGACATTCCCGGCATTTTCATTGGTGTGGATATGTGGGGTTACCACCCCATCATCCGGATTATGGGAAAGACTACGATGACGTCGACGTCGATGTTCATGGCGGACTCACTTATGGTGAAAAGTGTGTCGGGCATGTTTGTCATCAGCCTTTAACTGGAGAACCTGATGAGCTTTTCTGGTTTGGATTCGATTGTGCTCATTGGTCCGACTTACAACCTGGCATGGTCGCAATCTTGAAAGATTTATCGATGCCAATGCTAACAGATTTTAATCTTGAGCGATTCTCGACATACCGGGATATCGATTTTGTGAAGCGAGAGACTAATCAGTTGGCTGAACATTTTGCCAAGTCTTTAGCTAAATAAATTTGCAATTGTGAATACGATCCGATTATAGGTTGCCTTCAGAACCAACAACTAGAGGCTTAAGGAGATCAGGGGCCCGGTTTAGACGATTTATCAAATTGGGCCCCTGATCTAGTTTCTTTTAGGAAATGTACCTTTTGCCATTTGCAACAGAAGGGACATTGTTTGCATGCATTCAATAATCGATTCAGTAGCAAAAATTCAAGCACAAGTTGCAGCAAATAACAAAAAAGAATCTGACAAAATTGAGCCGGAAAGAAAAGGATTAGAATTTATGGCAATCCGTTTCAACATAGTCGACAAACGGCGTGAACTTCGAAGTCAGTTGAAGCCCGCGGAAAATTATCTGCTTGATGAAATCGAATTGGCGACTATTGGGGGCCGCAACGAAAAGCGTACCATTGCATCCGAGGCTCAACTTTACATCGAGGATCTATCCAATGCTTTGGGATACAAAGAAAAGGACAAGATTTGGTCTCTATTAAAATCCCTTCAAAACAAGAAACTGATCATCAGAAGACCCACGCGATCCAAGGGATTAGAAATCATAGGACTAAACCCCGAGATATTCGGTCAAATTTTGATCGATAAACAAGACGCTATCGAACGCAGAAAACATCTCAAACTTGTAAAACCAATGAATGATTCTAAAAACGAACATCCGATTCGAAGGTCCGAAACCGATGAATCGTCAGTATCGATCCGACGAAGTATCGGGCACGAACCGACAGATCGTCGGTTAGATCAAACGGAAGAACTTGAAATCATTGAAGAAAAAAGTGCCTTAGATTCTTCTAGATCTTTATTAGATTCTTCTAGAGGGCAAAATCAGGAAAATAAACCTATCGGTTCAGGGAATGGGAACGGGGAATCTTGGACTGATGTGAAGGGCAATATCAGTTCCCCAACCCTCGGGATGACTAGGGATGCCTTTGATGACCGAAAAGCTTTGCTCCAATCTCAGCTAGAAGCTTTGAAAGCAGGCAAGTTATAGTAGACTGAATCAATGGGGGATAGGGTCACTCTTGCTGATTATGTCTTTCGATTGATTCAGCAGGGCAAACGGGATTCAGCTGAATTCGAATCTCTGGTTTCCTACTACGGTCTAGATCGCCTGAGAGAGCTTTATCAGCAGGCTAAGAAGGAAAAGGACCTGGCCAAGGAACACCATCAATCTAGGATTGCAGAAAGCCAGAAGAAATGGGCAACTAAGGATGCACCAGGGGGAAGGTATGGGGACAATGAGATATGAGCGCCAGAACGCCATTACAGCGCGCTAAAGCGATTTTAGACATCTGCGCCTGGGAACTGAAAAACCTATCCATCGGCGATATGATGACGCTCGAAGCTGCGATTCAGAGTGAGATTGAAGCTGCCGAAAGGGTAGTGATGCGTGAGATCAATCATGGCCGGGTCCCAGAACACATGGCCAATGAAATTCAAGATCCTCGGGTGAGACTAGTTCCAGTTCGGAAAAGAGAGAAGAAGTGATCCGAAATAGTGTCAAAGTAGCACGCCGTCCTGTTAAGACGTGTAGTCCTCGTGCGAGTCGAGGTTTCGGAGCCAAAGGAAATGAATGACCCGCAATCGTCTCAGAAATCCTCATCCTGAAGATTACGCTGCATTGACCTGCCTGATAGCAGGAGTTGGGATTATTCTATTCACGCTAGCCGATAGCTCGACAGGGATATTTATCTGCGGATTCATTGCGGCTGTATCGTTCTTATTTGGGCTAGTGTTATGGTGATCACTCATGGCAAAACGAGGTCCTAAACCCATCCCAATTGACTGGGAGATCGTTGCGAAGCTGGCCCATATTCAATGCACACAGGAGGAGATCGCCTATACCTGTAAATGCGATGTTAGGACGCTCGATAAGCGGTGCCCCAAAGAAACAGGACTGAAATTATCGGATTATATAAAAAACCACGCCAGTGGCGGCAGGATGAGTTTACGCAGGTGGCAATGGAGAGTCGCTGAGAATGAAGCGCAGGGTCGTGGGAAATGCACCATGCTTATCTTTCTAGGTAAACAATACCTAGGCCAATCTGATCAGGGTCTGCAGAACAAAGACACGAACCTGGGGAACTCAGATCCTGATCAGGTTGAACAACTGACAAAGTGGTTAGAGGAATTGGACGGTGTGTGAATAATAAGACGGTTAATCTATGCACTAAGCATTGGATCGAATATGAAATAGGTCAGCAATGTCCTGCTTGTATTGAAGCGCCAGAGGATGAGGAATTGGATTCGGTGTGAGATTTTTCAAATACTTTCTGGGAGAGGACTTAGATCGATGCACCTGCAGTTTAATCCCGGATCCATATGCATATTGTCCCGAGCACTCTGACATCTATGCTGCCATTCAGCGAGAAACCGATGAGAGAATTCGAGAAGCACAAGAGATCGAACAAAAAGCTGAGTCGGCACTGAGAATAGAACGCGCCATCGACGAAGCTTGGGAGAGGAATAGGACGTAATCTTAACTCGACTCATCTCCTCTCTCATGGCAATCCCTCCATCTCGGAGGTTTCATGAAACGAACAAAATTAATTACGATCCTGATCCTATTAGCCATGCCTATGGCTTTTGCCAACGAAACAGAGACTTCAAATCCAATCAGCGAGCAGCAGCAATCTCAGCTGGATCCGCAAACGAGCCAAGCTGTATTCGGCATATTGCTTACCCTTCTAGCTAATCCTCCGGCTAGAGCTGTCGCAACGGCCATCGCTGCAAATGCGGCAGGTTCTAAACTGAGTGATGGTTGTAAGGGATATATCGTCAATCCGGGGTTTCAGAATCTGCTCGTACAATTCACGACATTGGCCAAGCTTGGCGTATTGAAATCAGGCTCATGCAATGACATCGATACGTTGATCAAAACCCACGTTCCCGATGAACTCAAATCAGCGAGGGAAATAGTTAAATGCGCATGCGAAGCAGCTGGGTTATAATCTTAGGTATCCTCTGGACGTTGGGGGGCGTTCATACTTTGCGTGCGGATGAACGTCCCCTTCATAGGACATCCACTTCATTCCATTTAGGCTTTGACTACCTGGGTAATGGAACTGGGAGCAGATTCGGAATCACAACGCCCTATGTCCTCTCAGATACAATAGCCATTCGAGCGAGCTATCTGACTCTAGGACAGCCTTTTGAGACGATGTTAGGGACAGAGGTCTATTACTTCAAAACGCTTGAGACCAGTCTCATTGTCTCGCATCGCATCTTAGATCAATTGAGGGGATTTCTGAGACTGGGGATAGGATTAGTCCTTCCGGATAACGATATCTCAAACTCCGTATCCATGAGTTGGTCGCCTAATTTCGGGATGGAGTATCTCGTGAGCCGGTTTGGATTCTCGCTTGAAGTCGGGGGCTTTGAAGCATTGCCTGGAATCGCTAGGCGAGTGCCGAAAGAGCCTTATTATGGGCGTGGGATTCATGCTGGATTGGCCCTGAATATCTATATTTGACATTACTAGCGCAATGCGTTAGTGTGTTATCTGATCTGCCATGGCGAACTATAAGGTCGGTTTTATTCGGAGTTTGATGAAAGATCAAAATAAGGCTAAAGACAAAAACAAGAAATTGCTGATGCGTAAACGGGATCGGCATTCCATCTTAATCGAAAAAGCCGCCTTAGCAGCTTATAAACAGCTCGGATTCAATCCAATGACTATTTTAGCATCCATGCAAATTTTCCCAGGGGATTTCTTTGAAGACGCTCAGCCCTATTTGAATAGCCTCTCATTCATGGAGAGATCAAACAGCTGGTATTTGAGGGATATAGAGAGTCATGATGCGATATTTTACAATGGATGCTCCGGCAAAGTTCAATTGGTACTGGATGGTGATAATTGGACCGACGGAGAATTGAAATTCTATAAGAAAGGCGCAAAAGCAGGCTTCGCTCAATTTAAAGAAGGCTTTTATGATTATCACGAGGGCGGAGTCGATTTCGGGGCATTTGCTGGCGAGGAATATAGCGTTCCAAGAGAGGACGGGGATGATGATTGACATTCATTACGCACTGTGTTATAAAGACTCAGGTATCCGGGTGGAAGTCTCGTTCTGTTGAACCATAGTTTTGAACAGACCAAATTTGGGAATAACAATTTAGCGGTTGAATCCCACACCTGGATACACCTATTTTAGGATCAGATGCGTGCAATGTTATTACGAGGATTAGTGGGCATTCTTTACTTGGCGACCTCCTGGGCGGTCAAGCTTCATATCGACCAGAATAATTACGGAGATGCAGCCTATTCGATCGCGGCTGGCCTTTTATTGCTGGGAGTCTTTTTCGAACTCGCAATGCAGCCTACTCAGATTTCAGTGAATCTGAAACCCAAGGATCCGGATGAACGCCGGGATTAGTAATGGCTTATAAATATGAGCTCTGGGATGGGAAAAAGGTAGTCGGATATTACCAAACCGAAAACGAGTTATCGGGTACACATATTCGTATTTTCCCTAGACTGGGGGACCGATGGTTGGAGTTCACAGTGCCGCTTACAAGTCGCATCGTTTCCAGTGATTATCAGGATCATCTTGTTCGAATCGTTTTGAATGTGAAAGGCAAAGAGAAACAACAAATTGCATTCTTAAAGACAGGAGTCTTTTGGTGAATGCCGGGATTAGCTTCGAAGCCTCTCTATCTCGAATCACCACTACGATCGATGGGGGATGGAAGGTCACATTCGACGTGCCTCAATCTGATGCGGAGTCCATGCTAGCGCTATCGGAGTATCGGGATAAGATCCTGCAGATTGGGATTGTGGTGAGGACAGAGGGGGAATCATGAACTATCTGACAGGGTTATCCCCAACGATCTATCTCGTTATCTGCAATTTGATCGCTCACTTTCTTTATGATATGTGCAAGCGATCGGTGCGGTTAGCGGTCAATCGCGTTAAACAAAATTAGTTTAACATCTCTTGACTAATCCATACTAATATACTATACTATTATCAAGAGGTGATTTATGCGTTCTTTTAAGCATGCCCTTGGCAATAGTAGGATTGGTCAAATCGATGCGGAAATCCTGAAAGACGGATTCTTGGAATTGGTCATCCTCCTATCAGTTGGTCTATTTTTCTTCTCATCTGGCTGTGATGCTCCACAAGCCCCACAAACGACAACCACAACTACTCCAGTTACCCAAGCAGCACCTACCCTCAATACAACGGTCTCAGCTCCCATAGATACTCCGTATAACTATGCAGGCACTCAGACTGCGAATAATGGATGTTGGGAGAATCAGGTCAGGACCAATGGTCCTTCCTTCGGTGCTTCTGGTAATTCAGGCTATCTCTGTACAGGCGGGGGGGCTTCTTATTCGAACTCTCCCTATCCAGCCTATCCCAATGATGTGACCTGGATTGGATTCTATCGAGATGGAACGATCTCGCTTCGAGACCAAGCGGGGATAGATCATACCTATACCGCATTCCTGCCTTATGGCGGGATTCCTTGTGAGCTAGACCTGAAAGACCAATCCAATAACACTCATGCCATTATCGGCCCAGTGAACTATCCTGGATATCCGACCTATGTCTTAGACTCCCAAGACCATATGAATTACATGGAAATCCAGACCTATGTGAATGGCACCTTGGATTCAGGATCCATCTGGACTTGTGAGTATGCGCCGGCTTATGGCGTGCAATAAGGAGGAGTTATGAACGGAATGCAACTACTCAAAGCCTTGATGGAAGAAATGCCTTGGTATCAGAAGGCCGGTATCTGGAGCGCTGTCATCGTAATCACCCCTATGCTATGGCTACAAATGAAGTTGGAGAACGGTTGTGAGAAAATCAAAGAAGCAGAAATCCAAGTTCCAAACGCTTGATGAAAGCGATAAAGATGTTGTATTGATCACAGCACAATCTTTGGATTCATTTGCCCATATGTTGGCCGTCATAGCTCGCAATCGAAAGCTTCAGGATTATTTCGCCAAAGATGGATTCACGACATCCGATTTTGCAGATTTAGTGGGAGCACTTCAACGACTGGCTAAGGGGTTCTTTTGAAATGAAACTTTAAGACTTCTTGAGCTTCTGGTATTTCTTCTCAACCGCAGCACTCACCCTCGCTTTTTCCATAGGACTGCCATTATGTGAAACTCGGTTCATCGCGCTTCTGGCGGTGTTCAATTCTTCCTCAGCTGGCTTTTTCCGGTATTTGCCAGCTTCATTATAGGCAATCGCCGCTGCTTGGTTCACCGGATGTCCCGCCTTAACGAGTTCCGCTACGTTATCTGACATGGTCTTGGGTGACTTTCCTTTTTCAAGTGGCATAGTCGTATTATAAGCATGGCCACTTATTCCAAACAACTCGGTAAGTATGACCCTCAAATCCAACGCATCGCTTTAACTGAACGCATCAAAACGCGTTATAAGAATAGCCTCTATCTCACCTGCAAAGATCTATTGGAATATTCCGATCTGACTAAATATACGCATGGCGAAATCATCGAAGCCTTAGAAGCTCCAACCAAACGCAAGCTCATCTGCGTCCCTCGGGGCACGTTTAAATCATCGATAGGAGTAGTCGGGTATTCCATTTGGTCATTGATGAATAATCCGAATCTGAGGATCCTGATTGATTCAGAGATCTATGAGAATTCTAAGAACTTCATCCGCGAGATCAGGGGCAAGCTTGAGCTTCCCCGAGTGACCCAACTCTTTGGGTCCTTTAGATCCAACCAATGGGCTGAGGGAAGTATTACGATTGCTCAGAGGCGAAAGATCTTGAAGGAATCGAGTGTGACGGCTTCAGGTGTCGGGGCCGGCAAGACTGGACAGCACTATGATTGCATTATTATGGATGATTTAAACTCTGAACGAAACTCCCAGACTCCTGAGCAAAGACAGAAGGTCGTGAATCACTATAAGCTTAATACGTCGATTCTAGAGCCCCATGGAGTGATGGTCGTTATCGGGACGCGTTATGCCGCAGACGATTGTCTGGGATATATTTTAGAGAATGAGATTAAGCCTCAGGGACTGATAGATCCACTTCTCCCTCCCCCACATTCAGGATAAGATGTTGTATCTTGGGTTGGACGGAATACATTTCCTCTCCTAAAGTCTCCCAGACCAACTCTCGTGCTTTTTCGAATCCAGCCAAATAAATTGCAGCATATTGAGCCCTTAAAACGTCGCATGCTAGAGTTGCCTCATACCAATCTTTATTATCTTTTGGTAAAACTTCAGGGACAAGATCTACGCAATAATCATGGGCTAGCTTCTGTTTTAGTCTCAGCATTTCTTAATCCTTCTTAGGTTCCCATTGAGGCAAACCTAGGTCCTCGGTAAAAGCGGTTCCTAAGACATACCAACTCTTGCCATTGTTATGCTCGGCCATAAGGTGCAAATTATCGCCATACTTTGACTGCACGAAACGATAGAAATCCTGATGATTTCTTTTCCATCCATCAATTTTGGGATAGCGAAGCAATTCTTCGGTATTTTCCACGGTGATGTCAAAACGGGCAATGCTGTCATCAAAATAAGCCGGTAAATGCTGCAAAAATCTAAAAGCCATGGCTTTCCTGTACAATAGTGACAATGAAAAAGAAATGGCATGTGGTCTATAAGCTTGAAATCTATGGGACTGCCAAGATCACGGCTGAGACTGACTTAGCGGCTAAAGCTGAAGTCTTAAACGAAACGAATATCGATAAGCTCTGCGACAAAGCCTCTATGATTAAGCTCGGGGTGATTAATGTCACTGAAGCCATTTCTGACTGGGATAAATTCACGAGGCATTGATGATCAATCCCCAACGACGGCATGACTGGATGACAACCACCCGAGCAAACGCTAAGGCTTTGCTTCGTGATCTCTTTACAGGCCCCGATGAGCAAGTGAAGTATTTCCTGAGCCTGCTCCAAAGCAAGTACTTCAGCCAAGATGTCGCCATGCTGATCCATCATCTCAATATCGCCTTAGCTGAACGCGAGAAGGTCGATGATCTAGAAAAGGATCATCCCTGACACACCCTGGCTTGACTTAATGCGTTATATTAGAGTATAATACTAAGGTAAGGAGTTCATTATGATGTCAGTTACCCATAAGAGGATTCTAGACTTAGTTTGGAACCTGCATGAGTTTATGAAAGAGATGGAGGCTTCTGGAAAGCCTGAGGTTGCCGATACCATTCGCCATATGATCCAAACCTTGGATCGAGAATACTTGATGGATATCAAGCATGATGGTCAGGAGTAAGTTCACGAACAAACCTTGATTAACCGGGTGGAGACACCTAAACTTCTATCATGGCGACTACCTCATTTGATTCGGTGTGGAGTTTAGGGGCAACGCGCGTCATTGTTCCAATCGGAGCCACACTTGCTGTCTTCATGCAACCTCAAGCAGGACAGGTGAGCACTCTGCTCAAAATGTTCTCAGGTGGGACTTGTGAAATCCTGGGTCCCGCTTTTACTCAGGTCGCATTTAACATATTCTTAGGAACGACTATGGCAGGGGGAACCTTAGCTGCCTTGTCTGGTTCAGGCTATTGCCTATCCACCAATGAGACCTTATCCCTGAGCGGACCTGCGTATTACTACCTCTCATCCACAGGGGCTACATCGGTCCTGCATGCGATCTTTGGAAAGGCTGAGGGTCAATAGACATGGCATTAGAGATTTTCTCCACAGTGCCTTTTTATAATCCACTTGTTGCAGGTCGATTTACTGATTCAAATAGCTCAATCGGTGGTGGTGACGCGCCGATTGTTTGGATCAATAAGAGCTTTGACACCGTCGGCGGAATGAGCATGAGTAATGGCGTCTGGGTTGTGGGATCCGGCTTAGGAGGAAAGTATCATCTCCATTCCCAGCTGGTCTATTCCTTCAGTGCCGCGGTGGTCAATAATGTCGTTCAGAATTCAATCTATGTGAATGGAGTAGCGACAAGTCAAACAATCAATCGACTTGCAACCAGTATGACAGCCCAATTTTGTCCTGTCGGTGATATTCTTCAATTAGCGGATGGGGATAATGTAGTAATCAAAGGTTCGTGTAATGCTGGGAGCCCGTCTTTGCAGTCTGGAAACGCGTCACAAATTTATTTTTCAATCTTTCGATTAGGAAACTAAATGAATCTCGCAGATAGCATCTTTACTCTAGGCATCACTCAAGTCATCGTTCCAGTCGGCCCTACTCTGGCTGTTTTCTGTCAGCCTCTTTTAGGGCAACAGACCTGGGCGATGAAAGCACTCCTCGGTTCCTCTTGTGAGATCCTCCCTCCTGCTATTGGGAGTAGTAACCTGAACTTTTTCTTTGGAACCACGATGGCAGGGGCAACGCTAGCAGCTCTCTCCGGAAAAGGTTGGCCCTTACATCCCGTCGGAGCGACCATGATTCCTGAGATTTTTGAAATCGAAGGACCTGCTTCGTTTTATATTTCCTCCTTAGGCACCACATCGATTATTGCTATGAGAATCGATAAGGGAGCTGGGTATTGAACGACCGCTGGAGCGTCGTCTATAAAAAGGCCATCAATGACGATGGATCTCTTTTCTTTCCTGAAAGACTGACCCAAGAGTTCTTAGATCAAGCCAGACGGACCATGGGGTCTTATCTCTTTGCCAACCAATATTTAAACGTCATCATCCCCGATGAGGAAAAGAAGTTTAGAAAAGAATGGCTGAGATACACCACTCAAATCCCAGAAGGATGCACTAAGTTTGCTTTCATTGATCCAGCCATTGGCCAGCATAAGCACAGTGACTATACCGGCATCGCCGTCGTCTATGCTGATCAGGATCGGAATTGACGACG
>Ga0207694_10000475_pt1 | contig 36656 bp, 64 predicted proteins | sample KBSC34metaG_FD_184353 | JGI IMG/M metagenome (GOLD analysis project Ga0207694, IMG submission 184353) | Corn rhizosphere microbial communities from Kellogg Biological Station, Michigan, USA - KBS C3-4 metaG (SPAdes) (version 2) | ecosystem: Host-associated > Plants > Roots > Rhizosphere > Soil... | reverse complement strand
TTTTTCATATTTTTGTTTAGAGTGTATGTACAACTCAAAGCTAATTTTAAATATTAAAATCCAAGAGAAAATTAGAAGTGTTATTAAATAAGAAATTTTAATTTTTTCTTTCACTTCCTACCTTCCCTAACTTCTTTCATAATTTCTACGTACATTTGGTACAGTTGATCAATCCTAGCCATTTGCGCATCGACCCTTGCTGTTTCTGCATCAAGTCTATCGTGTATTGCATTGGTGTCGTTTTTTATCTCTCTACGAAAATAAAACGTTGATCCTACTACAGTAAATATGATGGAAGCAGTTTGTATCCATTGCTCTAAATGTACCCATGTTTCATTCATGATTTCCCCCTCAAAGCAGCTTCGTTTATTTTTTTTCTTTCTTCTTCATTCTTAATCGCTGGAACAACATCATTTATTATAGTTAACCCTAAATACTTTACACCCTCAATTCCTACTGTTTCATTAGTAAGATTAAGTATTGCTGTAAAATATGCGTCTACTGCTAAAACCAGGCTGATGTTGTTTTTTTCTGAAAATTTTAAAATGTTTTTGCATACTTCATTTAAAAAATATCCTTTTTTTTCTAGATATTCTTCTTCGCTTATTTCACTCATGCTTTTCTTTTGCCTTTTCTGAAGCATCCATCATCATAATCTCTGTCTTAATAGCTGCTACATCTTGCTCCATCCTATCAAGCTTTTGATGCTCTTTATGTCCCAGAATTAGCAAGATTCCTGATAGTAAAACTAATATTGCTGTCATTTTCTGTCTCCTTGTTGACTAGATTTGTTACTTGTGTTACCTTAGATACAATATATCAACACAAGGAATTAATGTCAATGGCAATGATCAAAGAACGCGTACATAAGTACTGTACAACATATCAAGTGATGATTCGACGCAAGGGTTGTCCTACATTTTGCCTCACATTTGATGACTATGATGAGGCTAAGGAATGGATTCTTGAACATGAGCCTAAATATGTCGCTAATCCGGATAAATATATTAAGATTATGGAGAAGAGAAGAAGGTATGCATTAAGGCAAAGAGGGTGGAATGAATGAGTTATATTAAGTTATATATAGTTATAGTGGGATATATGTATGGCATATGACAAACCACTCGCCCCAAAACAACTGCAATTTATCCTTGAATCAACCAAAAAATGGAACATAGCTCATGGATCAGTACGCACAGGAAAAACGGTTTGTACGCTTATTCGATTCATGCAAGCCTGCTGGGAATGCCCTGACAACCAACTATTTATGGTCGGTTACACATCTGATACAATCTATGATAATGCCATTAGGCTGCTTTTGGAGTCCGAACAATTATCCATTTTTCGTCCATATCTCACCTGGTTTGCAGGAAAGAGAGAACTTCGTTTCGGAGATAAGGTTATATCGACTCTTGGGGCGAAAGATGAGGGGCATCTCGGTAAGTTTCAAGGACTCACGATGTCTGTTGTATATTGTGACGAGATAACTTTATATCCAACGTCAATTATTAATATGATAGATACACGACTATCAAATCCTCATAGCATTGCATTTGCAACATGCAACCCCAAACAACCTAAACACATTATGAAGGAATGGATAGATAAAGCAGATGACGGAGACCCTAACTATTACGCTTTACATTATGTTTTGGACGATAATGTATTTCTTACCAAAGAATATAAGGACCGCATTAAGCATAGTTCGGCTGGCATTTTTTATAAACGTAATGTGCTGGGTTTGTGGTGTCTTGCAGAGGGAGCAATTTTTGAGTTTTTTGATCCTGCTTTGCATGTCTTATGCCGTCCTCCTTGTTCGGCAGAATATTGGATCGCTGGAATAGATTACGGCACAAACAATCCATTTTGCTGTCTTTTGATTGGTGTATCTACAGGGAGATATACGCAAACAGGTAAACGTATATGGGTCGAAAAAGAATATTATTGGGATCATAAGAAGAAAGGTAGGCAAAAAACTAACAGCGAGCTAGCTGATGACGTTCAAAAGTTTTTGGAAGATTATCCGGTTAGAAAAGTATATATTGACCCAAGCGCAGCATCTTTTGAATTAGAATTACGGCGTGCCGGTTTGCCCGTTATACATGCTGATAATGATGTAGAAAAAGGAATACAGATCATGACAGATTTAATGTATAAGGGCGTATTGAGTGTTCTAGATTGCTGTCCAAATTTGATAAATGAGATCGAAGGATACGTATGGGACCCAAAACTAGGTGAAAAAGGCGTCGACGCACCATTGAAGAGGGATGACCACGCAATCGACAGTTTACGCTACGCGGTATGTACGCATAAAGTCACAGAGTATAATCCGTATGAAGATGACAATAAAGGAAGATTTAGGAATAGATATGACCCATTCGGAAGATGATGATATACTTTGGGATAATTGCTCTAATTGCGGAGAAAAAATAAAGAAGATGAGGTTTTTTTTGAAAATTAATAATCTAGAAACTTTTGAAGAACTACAAAGGGAATATTTTTGCTCTACTGAATGCCTAATGAAATGGTCGACTGAAGAACATGAGGTACCAGTTGAGAAATAGAGCCAAATGCAAAATCTGCAAAGACATCATAGAATCTCTACAGAAAAACGATCACGTGTCTTGTAAATGCGATCAAATTAGCGTATTCGGAGGCGAATCTTTATGCTGTCAAGCTAAAGACTGGGGTAATTTCATCCGAATAGACGATAATGGGAATGAGGTATTACCGACGATAGTTGACCCTGAGCCAAAGCGTAAGCCGACTAGAATTGAACTTATTGCAATGTTAGATGAGATGATTAAGTCTATTGAGGCATTGCCTGATCAGGCGATGATCGTGAGTATCAATCAGTATGATTTTTACTCACTGCTTGTGTTGTTATCTTCTTTGTTTAAGTCAGAAGAATTGGATAAAGATTCAGTTTGATTTTGTTTTTCTTTTAACATTTCAACGAAAGCATCCATTTTATCAACATCTTGTTGAGTTAGTTCAATGCTAGTTCCGTCTTTTTGTTGCAGATATTGTTTACCTAGCCATACTTGCATTTGTGGATTTCCTGCCATTGCTTTTTTAAATTGGGCAGCTCTTAATAAACTAAGTCCTTTACTCAGTTGTGTGGATGCATATAACGTAAATGTTGTTCCCGTATGCTCTTTCACACGATCGTAAAAGGTTTGTTCATGCATGTTGAAGTGACCAGCTATTTCTTTACCAGTACATTGCGATTCTAAAAGTCTATCTACTAATTCCCAGTCAATTGGTTTTTGTTTTCTTCCAAACTTTGTTTCTACTAAAATATCTACTGTCATAAATATTTCATTATTCTTTTTAAAATTGCTTCTTTGTTTTTCTCTAATAAAATCATACTTGAATAATCACAAAAACATTTACCATATTTTCTAGTCATTTTATGTGTTAAGGTTATTCGATGAATTCCAAATATTTCTGCTATTTCTTTACACTTTTTCTTTTCAAGAATAAGTTCATCCAGTTTTTGCCAATCAATAGGTATTTCCTTAAAATATTCTATCATTAATTAGCATTTCCCTTTCTTAGCCATCTTCCCTTTTTCTACCAAAGCATCTCTTGCCTTATCCTTAGACAAAATACGTCTAGTGTCTTTTTCAACGGCTTTTTCTTTCTTCAAAAGTTTCTTATACTCTTTATCCATAAATTCTCTTTTTGTCAATCACATTTATGTTGCAATAATAACAAACAATGCACAATAGTGACATTATTCATCAATGCGTCCTTGTTAGCGTCGCCCCTAGCATAGTGTTAGGGGCGTTTCTTTATCTTTTGACCGCAAGACTCACATTTTTCGCACTTAGGCTTTTCTTCATCTTCTTCATCGGTATCATTTATGTCAATCTCAAGTTCTTGTGGAGTAAAACCTACTTCGAGTAATAAATCAACATCCCAGCAATCGCCAAGCACGTCAAAGTCCCAATCGCCGCTAATACGATTTGAAATAAGTACATACTTTTTCCTCTCTTCATCAGTTAGAGGACGGTTCGGTACTCGCACATCTATTAATCCTTTATGACCCATTTTCTTTAGGGCCCTAACGCGCATATGTCCGGCGAGTATCGTATTGTCTGCGTCAACTGCTATGATCTCGACGTAGCCAAAATCAGTCAAGCTTTTTTTTAATCTTTCAAAATCGTTTTCATGGATCTGTCGAGGATTATGTTCAAATTCTTTAAGTGCAGATATTTTTCTTTGTTGAGTGGTCCAAGTAAGATCAGTCATCTATCAATTTCCGTGATTTCGCCATTATGTATGATGGTGATCTTATTTTTTGTGACTTCAATCACTGAATCATTAGGGATGGTATAAGTATTACAACCAATCACGATCCTTATTTGATCATCTCCAAATAACATAAAAAACACTCGTCATACAACTTTGGCCGATAAAATAAAAATCCCTCAACACGAAAAAACGCATTGAGGGAAACTAACAAAGAGAGGGCTCAATTCAAATCCCTTTAACAGGAACTGTCAGACTCGGCGATACATTGGGTTGATTGCTCGCTGTATCGTCGATTGTATCAGTTGCAGTACCCTGAGTATGGGCCATGCTCACGTTATACGTGCAACTACACAAAAAAACTAACAAAAAACATGAGATAAATTTCATTCTTAAACTCTATTAAGGAGTTAAACACGTGTGAGCTTTCTGGTTTTTGGTCTACTTATTCCTGAAGAAGTTTCCCATTCCATTAAACCCGCATACATTTTACCATATGTAAAAAACCAATCAGCGTCAATCAAAAAAAGCATTTCTTTCGGATAATATTTCTTGAATCGCTTAATCTTGGTCATTGATTTTGAGTCGTAGTATCCCTTAACTTCATACCAAATTATTTTTCCGTCTGCTTCTTCTACACAAAAGTCTGGCTTGTAGCTTCTAACTCCCCTTTTAATCTCTTCAAACCAGAAATCTTTTGGCTCATATAACCAATCTTTGATCTGTCCTTTCTCTTTCTTAAACTGCAGGTATCTAGCAAAATTAGATTCCCAGATGCTTTTATAATAGTGCTTTTTACCGCCTATTTCTCTCCATGCTGCTTTATTCGTTCGAATCATAGCATAATCCCATTTCAGCAAGAACGTCTTTCCATTCGAGAAAATCCTCTAGAAGAAATCCTATCTTTTCCCCTAGATGATATATTTCTTTATCTTTGTAGTAATCCTGTTGTAACTCTTGAAACTGATCTTTTACCAGAACCATGATGTCTTTTGCTAAATCTTGTGCGATGTCGATATCTGGGTTATTGATAAGCTCGTAAATGTAAAGATACATAGCGCCTAATTCGATCATGCTTACACCGCATGAGTGCATTGCGTCGAAGTCGATGTCTTTAATGTCAATATCGCTCATTTGTCACCATGGGTTAAAGTGTAGTTGTCTACTGCTTCAAGGACTTTTTGGCTAAAACGAACATAAAGCTCTTTGTCGGCGAATTTTAGCAATGGGTAGTACTTTGTCTCACCTTCAACCTGAAAACTCAATGCTGGGAAGTTAATCCACCTAGAATCGCCTTTTTTGAAGATCTGCATCTTATTAATGATGAGTTCCCACTTTGGGACCTTGATGCAGATCTCCGCGACTAGGCTTCCTTTGCCTACCGGTTTGTATTCGAGTATTTCCATTAACCGTAAACCTTAGCGTATATGGCTGTTTCGTGAATCCCTAAGAGTTCCAGATCTTTCTTAAATCTGTTTATCTCTTCATGATATTGGGTCTGTATGTAACTTTCATACAGTTTGCTTCTTGGTTGGTCAATGTTTTTTCTCTTTCGAGATGATTTAGGTTTGATTTCTAGCATTTTAGGTTCCTTATAGTTAAGTTTTAAAAATTTGTGAAATAAGGTCGTTTAGACCTTCTAAATATCCTTCTTTAAAACCATTGATAAAATCTTCGTTTACTATACACTCATCTGGCCTAAAGTGAATGAATTCTATATGGTTTTTTAATTTTTCTTCAATATATTGTTTTACATAAATGTCTAATTTTAAATCTTTCATGTCGTTTTTTCCTTGATTGTTTCAATTTGAAAGCTTTCGCATAATTCTTCAAATTTCTTCCAACTGAAATATTGATCAAATTTTATCGAATTATTACGCATACCTCTCACAAAAGCAATGCCATCGGATTTTAAAAAACATTCCGCGTTATTATAAATTTCCCCGTTTTTGAAGATTTTTTTCACTTTCTCGTAAGGAGTTTCTGAGGTTTTTTTCTTCATTGATTCAAGGGATAAGCCCTTCTTGCATGCAAATTTTATCTGTGCAGCAAGACATTTATTTGGAGGATTATCAGGATGAAGGGACCATTTGACTGCGTTATATACTACTTCCAAAGGATATTTTTTTGTAATTTCCAATTGATCTTCGATAGGAATTTTTAATCCCCTGAGAGAAGGATAAATTATAGGCTTTTCTTCTTTTTCTAATTCAGAAAAAACAGCAGCAGCATCAGGAGGCGGCGCCTGATGCTGCTGCTGTTTTTCTTTAGGTATTGTATTTATGTTATTGTTATTAGTTACCCCGATTGGGGTCTCTAGTTGTCCCGTTTGGGGTAACCAGTTACCCTGTTTGGGGTTTCTAGAAAGATTTTTTGAAAGATATTCCGCAATCTTTTGCAAATCAAGACGATAGTAATTTTTGCATGGAACACCAAATTTATATACTTGAATAAATTCGAGTTCTTGAAATTTTTTGATGATGGCTCTAAAAGGTTTTTCTTCAATGGCGCATTTATCCCATGCCCAGGAATGAGTATAATACATCAATCCATCTCCATGTTCTGGATGAGAACAAAGATTTTCATTTGCCTCAAGATATCCATATCGGTCGATAAAATCGGCTAGCAGCATAGCGCCTTCTATGCCGAGAATTTTAGCAATTTCTACGTGAATACTTACATATTTAGAACTCGGTAAAAGTGATGTAAGTAGATTAATTGAATGGTTCATTCTTTCACCTCCACCAGATATCCGGCTTCAATCAAATTCTTTATTACACTTATTGGCAAATCTATTTCATCTTCTAAAAGCATCAAATAGGATAAGCATCCTTTTGATTCCCATGAGATATTTGCATCTTTTAATAGGTTGTAGGGATGTTTAGATATTAATTGATATTCTTTTTCATCGTGTCGAATTAATCCAAGAAAATGATTATCTTCTCTTAAAATTTTTAAAGGCATAGCAAACCCTTGTGTAAAATTGTTAGGTTTGCTACTATGGAGACAACCGCTTGAGCTCCATAGTAGCAAACTTCGTTCCCCCGAGAAATCTCGGGGGATGAATCTTTTCTATCTTAAGTCATCTATTTTGGCAAATCTTTTCCTGAATTTTTTTTTAGTCCTTCTAAATATTCATAATACTCACCCATAAATGTTTTCCCGTTTTCTTCATTTGATAAAAAACCATCTATCAAACATGATACAGCTATATCAAAATCTTCATCAAAAAGAGCGGTTATAGCTTCTTTAAAATGGTCCTTCTTCATTTCTTTTTCATTCATTCTCTAACCACTCTATGATTTTTTCATCTTAACATTTTGAAAAGAAGGCATGTTCCCTGGTCTCTGAGGCCTATCCTTGCAATACCAACACTTCTCGTCACCGCAAGCCTTCTCTTGCCATATATTGCATTTATCGCAATAAAATGAGTCATACCTTTCGTTATAAGATAGACGTCCTATGCACTCTTTACATTGCTTCATTTTAACCTCGCATGTAATATAATCCTATAGCCGCTTGGGTTGACCTAAATGCCAAGACTGGATGGTTTAGTCGATTTGAGCGGCTTTTTTTCTGTCTTCCCTTATCTTCCTAAGTAGTTCTTTTTCTTCCCTTAATGTCATGACACCCTGATTAAGTATATCCTCTTCACTAACCATTCCCCTACTCCACTTAGATATCGACTTTGCTAATTTAGATCCAGGTATCAATCGTCTATTCACTATCTTTCGTACATATTGAAAATCGTATCCGATGCTATCTGCTAACTTTTTTATGGATATTTTCTTAAGTTCTAAGTATTTGTCTAAATCCATGTTTTACCTCCTTTTTCTCTACTCTAACTTAACTCAGAATAAATTTCAACCGTGAATTGTTTTTGCTTTTTTCCTTGCGTTAAATTTACCGTTTTGTTATATTGAAGATATCAAAGCCAAGCTCCTTGTCGACTGGGTTAACAGCCCAGCAGGTTGAGCGGTGAGATACTAACAAGAGAGGTGAATATGAATGCAAAGCAAGTGTACGAATTTCTCGTACAACTGAAATTAGGAAGTAGTTATACAGGAGCTATATTTCAATGCTTCGACAATAAGCGAAGCGGCGTATGGAATGACACTGTCTTTAATGCAGTGAAGCAAGGATTAAAGCTCTACTGGAGCAATAAAGAAGGTTTTGAAATTTACTTAGGTGTTTGGAGGGGGTTAGTATGTTAAATAGATGGATTGATCTGGAAGAATATGACTACTGGCTTGACAACAAGCGTTGGGAATACCAAAAAGAAGCTGAGTTGAAGATTAAGGAACTTGTAGGATATATCATTTACGAAGACTTTCTTGAAATGTTAAAAATTGCATTATGTAACGAAGAGCCTGTGTACGATGATGTGTGGAATAAGTTAGATCTTAACTGGATGCACTGGGTTGCTTTGACTATGACGGATAAAAAGTTTGAAGAAGAATTAACAAAATGGAATGAGGTGGAGTAATGAGAACATCTGAAACAATTAACGACTTAGCTAAAGCAATGTCTGAAGCTCAAAAGAACATGAAACCCGCATCTAAGGATGCGGTTAATCCATACTTTAAGTCTAAGTATTCTAACATTTCATCTGTTTGGGAAGCTATCAGAGGTCCATTAACAGAAAACGGGTTGACGGTATGGCAAGATGTTGTAACCTGTGATAAAAGCGTATCTGTCACAACTAGAGTTGTACATCAATCAGGTCAATGGGTAGAATTTGGCCCCTTGATTATACCTTTAACAAAGTTAGATGCTCAGGTTATTGGCAGCGCTACAAGTTACGCTAAAAGATATGCTTTATGTGCTGCAATTGGCGTTGTTTCTGACGAAGATGATGACGGTAATGCTGCAACTAGAGCTGTTGTACATAATGTCCCCGAACAAAAGCCGGAATTCATCACAATAGGACAACTTCAACAAATCGAGCTAATGATTAAAGGACTAGACGAGGAAAAGAAACTAATCCTAGATCATTACAAGATCACAAGCTTATCGATGATTCCTAAGGATCACGGTAAGGCAATCATCAATAAGCTAGCCGGAATGCAGAAGAAAGAGGTTGAAGTATGACTTATATCAAGCAAGGATCTCAGGAATGGCACGAATTGAGAAGAAGACACATTGGAGCATCCGACAGTGCGGCAATCCTCGGCGTTTCACCATGGAAAACACGATATCAGCTTTGGCAAGAAAAGCTAGGTCTATACGAAACGAAAGAAAACGATGCGATGAGAAGAGGTAAGGCATTAGAAAATGAGGCTAGAGAGTTTTACTCTAGCCTATTAGGTGAATATTTCGTGGATGATGTAAAAACTAAAGGGATCTTCCTCGCTTCTTTAGACGGAATCAATCTAGATAAAACGATTGCCGTTGAGATCAAGTGTCCAAACTTAAAAAGAGTTGAAATTTTCTCAGACACTTTAGAGGTGCCTGGTTATTATTATTCTCAATTACAACACCAGATGTACGTCTATGATTTAGATTCGATTTGGTATGGGGAATATCATCCAGAATTTAAGGTTAATCCGATTGAGGTTGAAAGAAATGACGACTTTTTAAGGAACTATATAGAAAAAGCTGAGGAATTTTGGAGATTCGTAATCACAGGAGTTCCTCCAGAAATGTCAGATAAGGATTGCGTTATCAAAGAAGATATCCGTTGGCAAACGATTGCCCAAGAACTTAAGATTTGCAAATCAAAAATAGATCAGTTAATTCATGAAGAAGAATATCTCAAGGAAGCCCTTATAAATCTCGCTGGTGACCAAAACTCCAAAGGATCTGGGGTAAGTGTCACAAAGACAAAAAAACTTGGCTCAATTAAATATGATGAGATTCCTGAATTAAGATCAGTTGATCTTGAAAAATATCGTAAAGAAGAAAGTGTTTATTGGACTGTTAGATTAGAGAAATAAATATAGTATTGACTATAATTATATGTTTGTGTTAAGATGTTTATCTCAACACAAACCTCTAAGGGTTAATATGGACATCCAACAAGATCTATTCAACAACACTGAATTAGATTTATTCAAAGAAGAATTTAGACGTGAATTGTTAGTCGTTAAACAAAGAAGCGATAACGTACGCCGTGGTTTATTCGCAAGACACAACGAGCTGGTTAAGACTCATCAAAACCAGCAAGTTGAATTGGATATCCAAAAGAAAGATTTGGAAGAATTGAAGAGCTTCGTTTACTCTATGGGTATGCAAAAAGTTGGTTAACGTGGTGTCGTTAATGTCTGTGTCATAGTAAATAAATCGATGAGAATATCAGTAGTTGCATTTGTTCCCGCCACGTTTCCTAAAAAAAAGATTGGTGCGACTGCTGCTATTGGTATATTTGTTGCTATAGGACTAACGTTTATTGCAACTCCATCCATAGAATATGCTATAGATGTAGCAGCTGCGTTTACTGTTACATTTGCGTGATGCCATCCCGTTGCTGCTGCTAAGTTTGAGTTGCTAGTTGTTCTAGTTGAAGCTTTTGCGGTTATGATTTGCCAGCTCCCTGAATTTAAGTTATCGCTATACTTAAAATAAGCTCCATTTACTTGATCGGCGGCTGTACTAGTATCACCCAATCCTATTACTAAATTATATCTATTTGTACCTGTTGACAAAGTATTTATTTTAAAATACCAGTCTACGCTCATAGCTCCCCCACCTAATATAAAAGGTGGAAAATTTGAAATTCCAGTAAGATTCGTTAGAAAGCAAACACACGAAGCTGACCCTGTAACTCCTGCAGCAGTTAATTGCACAATGCCCGGGTGACCTGATTCAGTGACTGCTCCTGAAATGAATGAACTTTGCCAATTATATAAAGATAAATTTGTCCCAGTAACTCCTAGAAAATCATCTGCTACTTGAATTACTGCTGAAGGATTAAATGTTCCTGAAATGGTCTGAAAAGTAGGCAAACTACCTGTTCCTGTACTAGTTAATACAGTTCCAGAAGCTCCCAGTGTCGTGCTTTGTAATGCTCCTGTTGTTGTTGTTCCTCCACAAATAGGAGAATATGCAGTAAAAGAAGTATCTCCAGTTCCTCCCCCCGCTACTTCTGCCGTTCCAAATATAGGATCAGCAGAAGCTCCTTGTGAAATAACTGGCACTCCAGAAGTTGCACTTGGTGCCGCCTGAGCTAATGTACTGGATGTACTTCCACCAATAATTATATTATGAGCGGTTACCGGTGTTCCTGTAAATCCTGTACCTGTAAAACCGGTTATTCCTGTTGTTGTGCAATTGATTGCGTTTCCTGGTGTCGTTGCCATAATTAATCCTTTATGATGTTACTAATGTCCAAGTTCCTATCACTGAATCCGCTCTCCAGACTGTACTAGCACCTGCAGTTATGCATATAAGTTCTATACAATCACCTGCATTATTTGCAGTTGCTGTTCCTGTTGCTCCAGCTAGTCCAGATGTTGAACCAATAAGAATTTGTTGGTTAGCATTAGGTGTAATGACTGCTATTCCGGATTTTCCTACGATCTTTATCATGTCTCCAAGTGTTCCAGATGCTGGTAAAGTGTATGTTACACCTCCTGCCCTATCTGTCACATAACCATTTTGAGCGGCTAATGTTTGAGTGGCGCTTGTTACATCCGTCCAAGCAAAGCTTCCCCCTGTTCCTGATATTGTAATGGAATTATTTCCGTTAGAGATGGAAATACCGCTTCCTGCCGTTAATGTAGCTGCCGCTGGGGTTGTTGTTCCACCAATTAAAAGTTGTCCTGAAGTAAGAGTGGCTGCTTGAAGAATACCTGTTGAAGTCGTATTACTAAATACAGCTCCATTTATATTGAATGATGTAGATCCAGTTCCTCCACCTACGACCAACGCTGTACCAAATAGTGGATCAGCAGAAACACCGTTAGAAATAAGCGGTATACCACTAGTAGCTGATGGTGCTACATTGGTAATGCCATTATTTGTTGCTCCAACTAAAACATCATGCTGTGTCGTAGTTACAGGAGTAAAAAAATTGGTGGTATCAAATCTTACCAAACCATTCTGAGAAATATTTAGTGAATTCGCTACGCCTGCCATTTTTTACCTATGATAAAGGCCAAGATCCAACACTAGCAATAACATGCCATGCTGTATCTGATAATTTATATGTTAGTTCTAATATATCCCCTATATTAGAGCTCGTTGCAGTTCCAGCAACGGAAGATAAATCAGTTCCAAATTGGATTCTTTGACCGGCTCCTGTTTGCACGGTTACTGTAGCTCCAAAATCGTTGTAAATGAGAACAGTATCCCCAGTTACAAGAGATGCAGTTGGAAGATTGACGGTCATTGCTGCATTACAAAATACTCCGTGGTCTACGGAAATGTTATAGGTGGGTCCAACTTCTTCACTCCAATCAAATCCGTCAGTTACGACAGTTACTGTTATTGTGCTTCCAGATCCTGAAGTTGAAATTCCATCTCCACCAAAAACATTAAGGTTATTGGCAACTGGAACTGCAACCCCATTATCAGTTGTGAATTGTGTAGGAACTGAGGGAGGAACTGGGCCTGCTGTTGAACTTATATCACCTGCTTGACTCATCGTTACCTCAGTTTGTGACTAGATATTGAGATACTAAATATAATGAACCAGCCGTTGCTGCAGATCCTGTCTCAAGCTTAACGAAAATTCTTGTTCCGGCTGGAAGAAATTCTCTTCCTAGATCCTTATATTCGTCATATAACCAGAATGATCCGCCTGGTAAAATATCTATGTCATCAACTCCATTTATTGATATGACGACAATAGAGGATGATGTATTCACCATCTTCAATATATAAGAAGGAAAAGAGAGCGGGGATGGAAAAAATTGATACGATCCTGTTAAAGTTGACGTATCAAATCTTTGCATTGTCTCCCAATTAACACGATTTGTATACATCACTCATCCTTTGGTTCTTCTAATTTCTCTAAATGTTTTTCTGACATTTCATTCGCTTCAATGATCTTATTAACGATAAACGTGCGCATCTGAAATAGTGCGTCGTGAATCTCTCCATAAGTAGATTCTATTGGTAGATGTAAGGTGAAGATCTTTTCACCGAGCTTTACTTCTAGTGTTGGATTTGTCTTAATCATATTTTTTCCTTAAATTTTCGATTTCCATGTTATCTTATTAGATAACATGGAAATCGTACGTCGTCAATCTAATTATGTAGGACGAACGATGAAATATGCGTAGCTTGATACATCGCCGGTCTGCGTCGAACCTGGTGTCCCCAGTATAACGCTAGTTACAGTAAAGCTTGCTCCAGCACTAATAGTGTAAGTCAATACACCAAGTGTAGTTGAGGCATTAACCGCTGTTCTTGTAATCAAGATCACATCACCAGCTGCTATGTTTGTATTTGAAATAGTTTGTGTTCCTGCTGTAAGAACACCAGTGCCTATGAAATCTGTGGCAGCACCACCATTAACAAGCAATGTTTTAGCAACGCTTGCAATAGAAAGATGTCCTCCAGTAACGTTAACATTGCCACTTCCCGAATTGATCGTGGTAGTACTTGTTGTGTTGGTAGAACCAAGAGTAACAGTTTGAGCTCCTGCACCTGTACCAATCTTGATTACGTTAGCAGATGTAGCACTATCACCAGCAATGTTTATCGTTTTAATACCTGTGTTGTTAGCAATATTAATTGTTTGAGCACCAGTACCACCCAAAATTGTTGCTGTACCTGTGTTTGCACCTGTTCCACCAAAATTAATCGTTCCTGATGTAGTACTAGGAGCAAACGTATAAGCTGTAGTTGCAGCACCATCTAAAGAGAAGTTGCCTGTACCTGCAAGTAAGGATAAAGATGAAGCACCATTGCTACTTCCTATTGTGATTAAATTAGCACCTGCACCATCTCCAATATTGATTGTTTTACCGCCAGTTGAATGACCAATATTGATTGTTTGTGCACCGGTTCCTGGGCCAATCGCGATTGTACCTGTATGAGCACCTGTTCCACCGACAGTAATTGTTCCTGTCGTCATTGCGGTACCCATATTAATTGCACCAGCTGTTTGAACAACCCCTAAAGAAAGTGTTCCAGCTCCAGCACCATTCATAATCTTAACTGCGTTAGTTCCGCTAGAAGAACCTAATATAATATCACCAGTTTGAGCAGTACCGCCTATTGTAATCGTTCCTGTTGTTGTTGATGCGCCTACTGTATATGTAGAACCAGCTACACCATCAAGAGTATAATTACCAGTTCCTACATGTTCTGTTAAGCTTGCGGCTCCATTAGTTGTACCAATTGTAATAACATTAGCCGATGCTCCATCACCAATTTGGATTGTCTTAACCCCAGTTCCTCCATGACCAATCGTAATTGTCTGAGCTCCTGTGCCTGGTGCAATTGCAACTGTTCCTGTTTGAAGTCCTGTTCCTCCAATAGTGATAGTACCAGTAGTCATTGCAGCGCCAATATTTACAGCACCACCAACTTGAACGTTAGCAATATTAACGGTAGACGCACCGGATCCATTAGCAATTAATAAAGAGTTGGTTCCAGAAGAACTTCCTAAAGTAATTGTTCCTGTCTGGGCTGTACCACCTATTGTAATCGTTCCTGTAGTCATACCAGCACCAGCGCTTATTGAACCACCTGTCTGTGTATTTGCTAAATGAAGAGTAGTTGCTCCTGCTCCATCCGCAATCAAAACAGAATTTGTTCCACTTGAACTACCAAGTGTAATTGTGCCTGTTTGAGCAGTACCACCTATTGTAATCGTTCCTGTAGTCATTCCTGTACCGGCATTAATTGCTCCGCCGGTTTGAACCACGCCTAAACTTAAAGTACCAGCACCAGAACCATTCATAATTCTTACGGCATTTGTACCTGAGGATGAACCCAATGTTAAGTTTCCTGTTTGGGCAGTTCCACCTATTGTAATCGTCCCTGTCGTTGTAGAAGTACCTATAGTATAAGCAGTTCCAGTTGTTCCATCTAAAGTAAAAGTTGTTCCAGCTTTCATTACCAAAGAAGTAGCAGATGCACTTCCAAGAGTAATAACGTTAGCTGCTGCATCATCGAATAATTTTATTGTATTACCTCCACCGACTGCAGTAAGCCCTCCAGCACCAGATGTTAATGTAATCGCTCCGGAAGATCCTCCAATTGTTGTAGTTCCTGCTCCTGAAGCATTTAATGATACCGTTCCAAGTGCTGTTAAATTAGTAAATGTACCAGCTGCCGGTGTCGTTCCTCCTGTTGCTGGAGGTGCAGCAAAAACAGCAGCTAAATTACTAGGTTGAACGGCTAAGGCTGTAACTCCGGGAACTGTGGCAGTACCCGCTACCGCTTGAGCATCTGTAGCTAAATTTGTTATACCTGTTACAGTTGTTTGAGCAATATTAGCACCACCTAAAACAACGCTTTGAACATAGGTAAATACGTCATTTGCTAAAGGAACATATGCTCCAGATGGGGCCGTTCCTGCTTCTAATTGAGCCAAAGTTGAAAGAGTGACAATACCAGGTGTTGATGTTGTTGCCGCACCATTACCCCCCGCCTGCCAAGTTACTCCATTAAAGACATATTCCGTAGGAGGTGATGTCAATGTGTCGAAATATTGTTGTCCTAATGCTCCTTGTAAATTAGCCGATGGTACTCCTCTTCCTGAAATTGCTGGGGGAGGAACTGCTACTAAACCACCAATGCCATAAACTGATATACTCATGATAAATCTCCTTGTGAATAAAAACTTAACATAGCATATTTAAGGTAGATGTCAAATAATTTTTAATATGTTAACAAACATTGTATTTTAATCATAAATAGTGAAGAATAGTCACAATGATAAATCTAGATAAAGATTTCTATAACATCGTTGAATTTGCTCTAAAGTTAGGCTTGCACCCAAATACGATAAGGCAATACATTAGATCTGGGTTGATAAGTGCGCTTAAGCTTGGAACTGAGAAAAGGACGGTTTATAGAATTCCACATAGTGAATTTGAAAGACTTGCTAGATGTAATATGAGAGATGTTTTAAAGAAAATGGTGAAAGAAGGGGTTAAGGATGTCTGAAAAAGAATTCATAAAAAAACAACTTGAAGAAATCAAAAATATTGAAAATAGCCTATATCCTCCTGAAAAATTCGATTGGCCAGATAATATTTTAGACTTAAGAGGAGATTGTTGTTGGAAGAATTTGAGAATAATCTCAGACGAAGAAGAAATTATTATTCCTAGAGAAAAGCTATTTGCTAAGGTTAAGGAGATTTTTTCTGATGATTCGAACTTGTAGAGGATATAAATGGGACAATCCATATCAAGAACAAGTACATAAAATAAATACAAAACTTAATCTTGAAAATTATTTTTTTGTAATGATGAAGTTTTACCTTGATCCTAGTTCTATTTCATTTAAAACTCTTATGAATGCTAAAAGAGCAAAGCAGATGTCTATAGCGGATATTAGGAAGTTGGATTACAGCATTAATGACATTAATATGATTTTTAGAGAGATATCTTTTTCAATGCATCAAGATTTATATAAACATTTTCCAATGTATAGCGAAAGAAAAAAAATTGAGACAATGGAAATGATATCTAGAATTTCAGAAAAACTCTATCAATCCGTCTTGCAATAATAAAAATTTTTAGATATCTTCAGATTTTAATTTGGAGGTACCTTGTCTCTCTACCTTCCGCCTTGGAATAACACTCTTGAGCCGTCGCAAAACAATATTAGACAGTGGTTGGATAACCTCCAAGCCAAATGTATGCCTGTCGAACAATCCCGTTGGAACCAATCTAACATCGACAGCCTATTCTATGCGGGTTCTCAAACATTTGTAAATCGATATTTTGGATTTCAACCGACTTCTAATGCTTCGCAATATTACTTCAATCTAGTCCAGCAGCCTGTCAATATGATTACTGGATATCAAAGACAGCACAGAAAATCTATTAATTATGTTCCCACTGAGGGTTCTGATCCAAATACTACAGATCAATATACGAGATTAATGACTCACGTATGTAATACTAATGGCATACATGAGCAGATGTCAAAAGCTTATGAATTGTCGGCTATTTCTGGTCTTGTGATGGTCCAACCTTATCTTGATTATACTACTGATGATCATGCTCAAGGAGAGCTTAAGTTAAAAATCTGGGAGTATAACTCTTTTTTAGTAGATCCATATGCTAGAGAGCCTGATTTTTCTGATGCTCAATACATGTGGTTTCAGGAGTATATTTCTAAACAAGTCGCTAGAGATAGATTTGGAGAAAGGGCACAAGAAGTTTCTAATATGGTTAGTGCTCCTAAAGCCTATGGAAATTTCTACTTCCTTCCTGAAAATTACAACATGGCTAAGAACGATCTATTAGTCCTTTCTTATGTTTGGTATAAATGGAAGACTAGAAAGAAAAGACTATATAGCCGATCACAAAACATGTTTTTTGATTTCGCTGGTGGTGAAGAAAATCTAGAAAAGATTCTCTATCATATAGAAGATATGGAAGCGGTTACGGTAGAAGTTCCATGCTGGAAGTTGGCAACTGTTTTAAATGATCAGCTCATGTATTTGGGTGAAAATCCCATGGGAGATATTGGAGTTCCAGCTGTTCCTGTATATTGGAACTATGACCCGCATGTGAATCAATATGACTTGAGGGTAAGAAGCTTGGTCCGCACTATGCGTGATGCTAATTTCCTTTTCAATTATAAGGTTATCCAAAATAACGATATAGCAGCTGCTACAATTAATGCCGGATGGAAAAGAAAATCAGGCGCTGTTGCAAATGAAGACAATCTAAAGAAATCTGGTCAAGGATGGGATATCATTATTAATGATGGCTATGAAATGGATGATGTACAAAAGATCATTCCTAGCGCAGTTCCTGAATCTGATTTAGCATTAGCCGAACAAATGGCAAAACTAGTTTTCCAAACGAGTGGAATTGATCTTGAGAATTGGTCTGGTCAAAATGATAAAATGATTAGTTCTCTTACAATGATGCTTAAGCAAGCTGCCAATCTCATGGTCTTCCAAAAGTATTTTGATCAATGGGATTATGCTTTTAAAAAAGTAGGAAGCAAATTACTCCAACTTGTCCTTTATAATTGGAACGCAGCTAAGGTAGGTATGCTAATTGGACAAGAGCCCTCCCCTCATTTCTTTTCTCGTATCTTCGCAAAATATCAAGTCATCATTGAAGAAGGCCTTTTAACTCCTACTCAAAAGAACTTCCAAGCTCAGCAAATGCTTGAGATCAATGAAAGGTTTGGTAGAGAAGTATTGCCTGCCTCCATGATCATTAAAGATATGAATATTCAAGGAAAGACTGAGATTATGGAATACTTGCAACAGCAAGAAATGCAGGCTGCAGCTGTTCAGAATGAAGCACAGAATATCCAACATGCCTTTGAAGAAATGAAGATGAAAGAGCTGATTGCTAAGATTCATAATCAGCTTTCAATGGCAAGGGAAAGGGATTCTAGGGCTGAATCTAATGTAGGTTTGTTTGAAGAAAGAATGTCAATGATATCTAAGAACCACGCATTAGCATCAAAAGAAAAAATGGCTGCTCTCACTGCATTGTTAGAGTCTATTCAGAAATTTGGTGAGATTGAAACATTTTTACAAGCTAATAACCTTGAATCAATAAAATATGACGATGAAGAAACAGAAAAGATCTCAAGACAGCAAGTAGAAAGAACAGAAGCTTCTAAAAAGTTTATGCAGCAAATAATGATGGCTAAACCTCAACAACATACTCAAGAGATGCAAGGACAGCCTCAGCAAGAAATGGCTGGACAAGCAATGCAGTAGGTATATGAATGTCGTTTACGAAAATGAAGACTTTCTGTTACTTAGTAATGGGAATTATATCTATCAGGGTGCGAATATGGTTTCTATATGCGGTCAGTATCATATTGAAGACTGTGAGAGAATTGAAGAAAATTTTAAGAAAATGAAAAAAGAAAACCCAAACTACTTCAGGCAAGATATTCTATGCCTTGAAGAAAAATAAAGGAGAATATTATGAGTGGTGGTCAAAGAATTGATGATCATTCTTTCTGGGCCGGAGGTAGATCAAAGGGATCTCCTTTTCCAGAAGGTGCTAAGATCAAAACTGAATCTTCAGCGGAAGGTGCAGGTGCATTAACAAAATATGAAGATACTACAGAAGCTATTAGAGGTGTCCAATCCTCAATGGAAAAAAAGATTAATCAACATAAGCAGAAAGATGGTTATCGAAATTAAACCCTCGCGGTTTGGGGTAATGGATCATTCATGCAAGCCATTACCCATTTTTAAAAAGGATTTATCATGGTAAGAGATTTTAAGACTGGCTTCAAGGATAGAACCGAGCCAAAAGAAATTACACATAAGCCTTTTCCTCAAAGTGTAGACCCAGAATGCTATGACAAAAGATCTAGCAGTTTTGTTTCTCAAGGCTATAACTATGGTGTAGGTGTAAATCAGCCAATTGGAACAGATTCTCATGATGCAAACCCTGGCGTACCTATGGGACGCGTTAAAACATTAGGTTTATATGACAAAGAAAACGACAAGCGGAAAAGTTAAGAACTTTCATACTCCTAGCTCACATATGCCTAACGGGTATAATCAGGGAACCGGGATCAGGAATCCTGTTGGTACTGATCGCAGTTTATTGATAGGCGGTAAACTTTCTAAGAAAAAGTTAAGCAAGCCGCCTAAATCTTTAGCATAATTTTCTTTGCTTAAATCTTCTTTCATGGTATATTGAGAACTTCCCTAGTTAAGTGTGAATTTTCTCTTTTACCCCCGGTCAGGCCGGGGGGACTCCTGTTTACCCATCAACGTCTGATAACCTTGATTATGTTGCATTGGGACTTTTAAAAGGTAAATTTACCTTTTCACTAAAAAATAGGTGGTAAATTCGTTCCAATCTTAAAATATCCATCCATTACTTTTTCTGCTTCATGCTCACAATCAATTGGCTCTCCAATTATCCAAACATCATTGGATTCCTTCAATTCTGCTTCTATATAATATTTACCATCATGAGATCCCTGTGAGATGAATACTTTAGAAAAAGCGTCAAAATCCATCCATAATTCATTGTTAATCTTTTTCCAATCGCTCATGTCAAAATCTCCTAAAATCTACTGAATTAGTAGATTATTTTTACTCTTTGTCCCTTTAGCGATGCTCTGGTAGATCTTATCAATCGCTTCATCGTTTAAATCATCATCTTCTTTAGCTTCTAAACTTCCTCTATCATTTTCAAAAGCGTGAATACTTTGAAATACGATACTGCTTTCTGTCAAGTTGTCTTTCTGGTATTGATCAAACATTTCCCTTCCGGGTATCATCCATATAACTTTGATCTTGTCAGTTCCTGGATAAGCCTTAAATAGCATGGAGTTTGTTTGTGCTTTTGGCTTTGTCAAACGTGGTTGCCATATAATGGTGGCTTCTGGAACATCGGCCAATGAGTAATATTTACCAGTTAGGAATAAATTAAATTTTTCATCCATGCCAATGGTGCGTTTATGAGCGAAAATGTAGAATGCGTGGCTTCCAAAAGGTCTTTGATTGATTAAATCTTGACAGCATTCAGATATGTCGGAAGATGATTTGCTTACGAAATCTGTTAATCTATCATGTGCATCAAGTATATTTATTTTCATTTTTTTTCCTTATTCTACTTTGCTTGAATAGTGGCTTGATTTTTTCTGAGTTATTCTTGATTTCAGTAATAAGCTGGAATATCTCCCCTGTTTTCGGATTTCGGCATTCTAGATATGGCGTATAGTATTTTTGGATCTTTTCACTATTCATATATTGCCTTTTATCTAGAAATTCCTTTAAATGAAGTAAATCCAACCGCTGCCAGCGTGATAAGGCTAAAGGAGACAATATATGATTGATACCACACAAAATGCACAAACTCAAGATCAAAATATCCAAGAAAAGAAACATAATGACAAAGAATATAACTTTAGAGCTATGGAACAAAAACTTGCTATGGAAAGACAAGCAAGATTGCAAGCAGAAGAAGCTTTAAGAGAAGCCCAATCAAAGAAACAAGTTCCTCCAGATGATGATGAAGATGATGACTCAGAGCCTTATGTTGACAAAAAGAAGTTGAATAAAACACTCAATCGATTTGGAGAACAAGCAAAACAACAGACTCAAGCAGAAATTAAACGAGCCGTTAATCAAGCATTAGCCGAAGAAAGACAACAGAATTGGCTTAAGCAGAATCAAGATTTTTATGATGTTCTACAGCATGCAGAAAAGTTCGCTCAGTTAGATCCCGATCTTGCAGAAAGCATTCTAGAAATGCCAGAAGGATTTGAAAGGCAAAAGCTAGTATATAAGAGTATCAAAGCACTTGGTCTTCATCAAGAAAAGCCTAAGCAATCTTCTATTCAGGAAAAAGTTGATGCTAATAAGAGAGTGCCTTTTTATCAGCCTAGCGGTGTAGGTTCGTCTCCTTATTCTGGCAATCAAGGCGATTTTAGTCCTCAAGGGCAAGAAGCTGCCTTTAAGAAAATGAAGGAATTACAATCAAGAATGGGGTATTAAGATGAAAGAGACAAGAAAAGAAAGGTCAAAAGTTAAAAAAGTGATGCATGAATTTAAGGAAGGAAAACTTCATAGTGGTTCTAAGAAAGGCCCTATGGTGACAAATCCTAAGCAAGGAATTGCGATCGCAATGTCTGAAGCTGGAATAAGCAAAAACAAAAAGAAGAAGTGAGGATATATGGAATACATTGAACAAATCGGTTATTTTATCGCTGGTGCTGTTTTAATGGGAACTTTTGCTTATTATAAATGTTCCGGTATTAAGGATCCTAAGGAACCGCCAAAATGTTCTTAGAACATCCTAATGAAGAAGATCTGGTTTCTTTGACAAAAGAAGAATTCAATAAGAAAATGAAAGAATTTCTCCAATGTAAAGCGGATTTACATGAAGATGGCTTTTATCCTCCCCCTTGGAATATTTACGAATATCCAGAAAAAACAGAAGGTTGGATAGAATTTCAAAAAGAGATGAGAAAAGATCCTTCGTACTATAAATTTGACCCAATGTAAATCGGATTTACATGATGAAAATTACTGAAGAATATGCCTTAATTGGAGGTGATATTCATAAGTTGGTTAAAATTAAAGATGATCAAAATTGGACTGAATATGCTTGGAGAATTCATTACAAAGATGATTTATACTTCGTTCCTGTAAAAGATAACAGTTTACATGGATATACTCCCCCTAGACTTCCTTATAAAAGAAGAAGAGTTTTCAATAATTCCGAATGTGCTTAAATGTAAATCCGCTTTACATGAAATCAATGAAAACGTATAAAGAAATTACGTAAGCTCTGCGTTATGAGCAATTCGCGTTAGAAAGATTCGCACCTTTCACTAGACATGCTCGAGAATAGATGTAGTTAGGTTCGTCTACCGATCACATGTCACATTAATGCCTTATTCGAGGTGTTATTCATGATTACGACAACAGGCAATTTGGGGCCAATGATCCTTAACTACTGAGGGATCAATAAACCGTCGCTGATTGACTCGGAAGCCCTAAAGCTGGGTGACGAGGGCCAAGGGTAATGCTAGGCTGAACGACTGAGCGCGATGGATCCGAAAGGATATGCAACAGTCTGAGCACGAGATATAGCTTATAAAACTCGTGAGGGCATGTCGAAGAACTGCCCCGCCTACAACATATTGTAGGTCATAAAGTAACAGTTAATGTCAGTCTTTGGCGCCCGGTATGCTATATGTTCCAACCCCAGGCATGAACTATATCACTATTTGTGATAAGTCCTCTATGCCTATGAATGGTGGAACAACTTATAGATTTATGAGACCTAGAGCTCTACAACCCCCAACTGTACAACTTGGCAACTCAGGCATAGACCCGCCTGCACAGGTTCCTCAGAGGGATATCATTGATGCTCAAATGGCTGTTTTTGGTACTGGTTGTATCATAAACGAGCAGGTAATTATCCAAGATCAAGAGGGTGAACAACTTATGTTCGAATACGCCCTCTTAGCTGCGGCGTAAAATGGTATTGGCTTGGGTGAGTGAAAGACTCGCTGTAGCCATGCGCCAAGCCGAGGATAGAATTTGTCCTCGATAAATCTAACCTGATTGACTTGGAAATCCTGGCAGCATAAGCCACCAGGACAACAAGGGCCAAGAACTTAAGAGATTTTACAATGTGGAATTGCTCGAACCCTAGCATTAAGTTTTTTGATTTCATCGATACACTCTTGCCTAAGATCTTGAACATCTTTGGTAAGTTCTCGAGTTCCTCTTCCAAGATTAAGTGGAAAGGATTCTCTAAATTTAATAATGAGTTCGCAATGCCTCTTTTTTATGATAAGATAAGGAAGTATTTGTCTGGATATATCCAGCAAACGATGTCCTGTTACTGTCCATTCATAAATATCTCGTTTAAACAAATGGTCTCTAGTTTCTTTAAAGGCTGCACAGCAAGTGCCTTTAAATGTTTCTTGAAGCCAATTGAAAATATCAATGTTGGTGTTGGATACTTTCAAAACGCATCTGTAATGCCCGTTTTTGTATCCATCTCCAGGTTTGTTTTTAAGCTTGCAGGCATGAAAACAACCTTCTCCATCAACAATACCGGCGAGATATGCCAAATCAGTTGGACTATGTATTTTAGGTTCATAAAAGATCCTATGTTTATGATCGATGTTATTGAACTTCATAAAACCTCCTGTGGTTACAAGTTCACTAACCAGTGTACGCATGGAATTGTTTAATGTCAAGTTCGGGCTGAACGACTTAGCGGTTGGACTCTAGAAATAGAGATGCGAAAGTCTGATCTCATAGGTAACTATGAGAGGGGATGTCGAAGAACTCCCCCGCTCACATTAGAAACGTGAGTCATAAAGTAACAGCGTGTTAATTCTCAGAGACTATATTGTATCCGCTGCTAGCCAAATTAACGCGGGAGCTGGTACAAACGGGGACAACCCTACAAACCTAGGTGTAGCAGACTTTTCGTTAGTTGCTACTACCCTTGATACAAATAATGCTTTCAAATTTGAAAGCGGTATCGAAGGTAGTCTAAAGTTTGGTACAGGTCCTGTAAGAAGCGCCTATTTTATGCTGAGTTCAACTGAGCTTCAGTCTGATTTCGACTCGCTTACTGGACAAGGATTTTTAAACCAATGGAACTATGGATCTAATCTTTCTGCATTGCAGACAGAATATGGTTCAGTATTTAACATTCGTATCTTGACAAGTTCCGAAGCTCCAGTCGCAAGACAAACTTCAGCTCTTGGCAATGACGTTTATTATAATACAGTCGTTGGTAGACAGGCTATCACCCATATTAACCAAAACGGTGGTACAATGTCATTGATCTATCGTGACCCATACTATAGTGGTATGTTGGCCCAAAACGCTACTCTAGCCGTTAAATTCTGGCAAGCCCAGGCATTAACGCAAGATACAGCTATCAGAAACCTACTTAGCACGCGTAAAAGCGCTGCTGTAATTTAAGGAGGCGTATCATGGCTGAATATTCAAGATTAGCAAAGGGTAAATTTACATCAACTGGTTTTGCGCAGATAGTAAATCTGCCATTTCAACCGGACTTTGTAAGTTTGATAAACTATACTGTTGCCAACTCAGCAGCAGCGGAAAACAAAGTTCCGTTTGCTTGGTGGGATTCCAACATGGGCCAAGGTTTTGCTGTTGAACAAGTTTATAGTGCAACACCTGCTTTGATAGCGGATACTGTTACTGTAAACGGTATTAGCACATTTAGTGCTGGTCAGCTTTTACAGTTCGGTGCAAGTCAACAAATTGTCTCATCAACAAAAGCTGATCCTACATCTTTTGAAGTTACTGCTCACGGTTTTAAGTCCGGTGATGTGGTTATGTTTGAAGGATTATATTCTACTCAATACACTGCTGGTATGCCTCAATTAAGTGGTATTCCATTTACTGTAACACGCACGGACGCTGATAATTTCACAGTTCCTTGGGATAGTACAGGATCAAATTATACAGCTTTAGCAGCATCACCAACAGGTGCGACTGTTAAAAAAGTTTTGTATCCTTATCTATATTTCCCTGGTGTGACATTTATCAGTGCTATAACAACTGGAACAACAACCACTATATCTACTACCTGTGCTCACAATATGGTTGTAGGTCAAGAAGTTGCTTTCCATATTCCTACTGTTGCCGGCAGTCCTACACAATGGGGTACGACTGAACTTAATTCATTACCTAATGCAACTATTCCGGGTTCTCCGAAATACGGATATGTTGTTTCGGTAACGGATTATAACACAGTCGTAGTGAATATTGATTCAACAGGGTTTACAGCATTTAACGTAAACGTACCTGTTGCTCAAGTCCCAGGTTTAAGTTTCCCTCAAATGTGTGCTGTTGGTGATGTAAATACTGGCGGTGTATCTATTAGTGCAGGATCTGCATTATATCCACCTCCTTATACATTCCCAATAGGTTCTACTAGCGCAAGCTTTGTGAATACGATTAACGGACCAGCTATTAAAGGTGCATTCGTTAATAATACTTCGCAAGGTTTCGTTATCGGAGCGGGAGCTGGAACTGCTAAGACAGGTTCAGTATTAGTCGGTACTGAAGGAGACGTCATTTATTGGGAAGCCAAACTTCACGATATTTCGTATCCTTAGAAATATGTAATATTTCTTGTAAATATTAATATTTTTTTGCATGTTAGGGGGATGGGAAACCATCCCCTTTTTTAGGAGAGAAATGGCTACGCCTCCGTTAATTTTTGGGCCTATACCGCCCTATAGCAATGTTCCTATCAATGCTCAGTTTTACCAACCGAGTCGATTTGTTATATCTGATGTTGCTTTAGGTCAAACAACTCTCGTAACGACAACAGCTAATCTAAATTATGTCATAGGTCAACTGGTTAGATTGATCATTCCACAAGAAAATGGGTGTAGTCAATTGAATGAACAGACTGGATATGTGTTAAGCATTCCTAATCCTAATCAAGTAGAAATAAGCATTAATTCATCACAGGCGAACTCATTCATTTCATCCTCAGGACAAGTTTTACCCCAAATATTAGCCGTCGGAGATGTTAATAGCGGCCTGACTAGCTCAACTGGAGTTAATCAGACATCTACTAATGTTCCCGGCGCTTTCATTAACATTTCACCACTATAGGTACATTATGACAGACGATAAAAGACCAAAAATGAAAACATCAGAAGCTGAAAAAGAGTTAGACAAAATCGCTGAATCTTCTAAGGATTTCGAAAATCAGCTTAAGGAAATCAATCTTGATACATTATCAGCGGCACCAAAAAAAGATGTAGAACCAATACATAAAATAGCTCAGACAGATATTGAAAAATCAAACGAACTTTATCTAAAGGCAAACAGGAGCTTTCAAGCCAATGAGAAATTTAACGAGAAGTACCGTCAAGATTATATTGAAGCGAAAGAATATGTAAAATTCATCGCAGAAAATAGAGAGTGCATCGGTGAAGCAATCACATTATGGGTTAAACCTTTTGCGGGTGTTCCATGCGAAGAATGGATTGTGCCAGTAGGAAAACCTCTTTGGGCGCCTAGATATGTAGCTGAAAGACTCAAAGGATGTACTTATCGTGAGCTTAAAATGGATGAAAGCAAGCCAGTCGGAACAAACCAATTTGGAACAATGACAGGTCAACTAATAGTAGAATCAACAAAGAATCGTCTCGATGCTTTGCCTGTATCTAATAGAAAGTCGATCTTTATGGGTGCATCGAATTTTTAATGTAAAGCGGATTTACATGAACGTAAAATATAAATTCAAAGGAGAAAAAAATGGCTAAACACCAAGAAAAGCATCATGCTAAACATCATAAAGAAGAACATCATGAGCATCATGAAGAACATTCTCATGCCCATCATGCTAAAATGGCTAAACATCATTTAAGCGCTCTTCATAAGATGGCAAAAATGGGACATAAGCATCATAAGGCAAAATAATGAATCTACTTAGCTCTATAATCACATATGTTCGAAGAATAATCAAATCACCGAGTGATTCTGATATCTCAGATTCTCTCATAATTGATTATATAAACAGATTTTGGACAAATGATGTAGACGCTAGGATTCAGCTATTCGATCTTAAAACAAAATATCAGTTTCTAACTACTCCTGGGGTAGATCAGTACAATATGCCTCTTTATAGCATACAAACTGAATCTCCAGGAAATTTGCCACAGTCAATTAGCTACTATCCTGTTTATCAGGGATTTTTTGGTCCATGTTTTGTTAATGGTATAGAGATACCATTCTATACACAGAGAAGTCAGTTTAACAACATTTGGCCAAATTACGTACAACTCAACGTACAGGTTGGAACAGGTAACGGGACAAGTGGTCCTTATACTCTCCCGTTTCCTTTTTTACCTGGTAATACGAGTCCTATCAATAATCCTATTTCTGCATGTATTATTAGAGGTCATATAGATATAGCTGGAATCATAGCTTTAAATAATGTAATTCCTGCAACGGTTCCTCAAGATCCACCAGTAGTTGGTAATTCTGGTTCTACTATTCCTCAGGTTCCTACGACTAGCGTTATCCCTTCAGTCTACTTTACCACTACTGGAGCTGATGGACAAAATATAACAGTTTGCGATAGTGGCCAATTCCTCACTGGAGCCACTAATTACGGTCTTTTAATGGAACCGAGAAATCCTCCTTTTGGAAATTTACCTCTTACAAATACGCCTGCTCCTACTCCGTTTTATACCACTACTCAGAATACGATAAACTATTTTACAGGGGTGGCACAGAATGTTTATTTTCCTATTGCTATCCCTGATGGGATGCCTATTAACGGTCTGTGTTATTATTATCAGATGGGTATTCCCAGATCGGTATTGTATTATAATAATGTTCTTAGTTTTAGGGCTCCACCAAACACACAATATCTTGTAGAAATTGATGGCTACCTAACACCTGCAGCTTACTTACAAAGCTCTGATGCTATCCAATACGCTTATATGTCAGAATACATTGCCAGAGGAAGCGCTAGGAAGATACTTTCAGATACTGGAGATATGGAACAACTGCAGTTTTACGAACCTTTTTTCCGTGAGCAAGAAATGCTTGTATGGAAAAGAAGTCAAAGACAATTCACTTCAACTAGAACTCAAACAATTTATTCTTCATCTATGTTTGGACAAACAGGATGGGGGATAGGAAATACAGCAGGATTTAACTAGTATGGTTAATTACCCTTATACGGAAAATATCCCATTTTCAACGAATAACCCTTCCGTTGATCAACCATTTATGCAGATTAACACTAATTCGATTAAGAATCTAATTGGTGAAGATCATGTGACCTTTGGAGACAATAACGGTGGTTTCCATAATCAGATGCGTATTCCTAATCAAATTGTTATGCCAACAGGAACAATATCTGGTTCGACAACTATTTATACAAAGTCTTTTCAGGGTAACTCAAACATTTTTTCTTCAAACGGTACATCTGCTAATGAATATCAGCTGACTAGACAAACTTCGAATTCGACTCAATTTGGTTTATTTGGATCAGAAACCAATTATGCCGCACCTGCAACAACATTAGGAGGGTGGACATTTCTTCCTGGAAATGGGGGTAATGTTGGTGCTGGAGTAGCTGCTTTGGGTGCTTTAATGTTTCAATATGGGTCTGGTAAGTTAAATGGAACATCTACGGCTTTCACATTTCCTATTACATTTCCTACTTCTCTTTATTCTTTGGTAATAAGCTCAAAAACTTTACCTTCTGGTCTTTCTGGTGGTCCATTTGTTTCTGCAGAAAGCACAACTGGTTTTTCTGTTGTAGCACCTGCCGGAACGTCTGGTATAACTGTTTACTGGATGGCAATAGGTTTATAATGGGTCAAAAACTTGTCATAGGTCCTTTAGATAAGGGTTTGCAGACAAATCGTCTCCCTTTCAATATAGACAATGACTCATTTCCGTTTTTAATCAATGCTTATCAATGGCGTGGACGTGTTAAAAGAAAACGCGGTACTAGGTTCATTTGTAGACTTCAGAGACATTTTGACTCTACTTCCACAGCCTATTCTCCTATAAGCACAATTACTTTAGACGCATCTGGAAATGGAAATTTACTTACGGGATTTTCTTTGGAAACGGATGGAGATATTGTTCCTGGATCGGTAACAATAGTGGGAACATTTAATACTTATACAGATCCTGCTAAAGACGGAACCTTATCACCTAGTGGAACGATTAACTATGCTACTGGTGACATTACTATATTGGCAGAAGCCAATCAAAATGTAACTGCTGTTTTCAATTACTATCCAAAGCTTCCCGTTATGGGATTAGAAGAAAGAGATCTTACAAATACTCAAGAAACTGGTACGCTTGGCTTTGATACCGTATATTCATACAACATATCTCAATTCTTTCCCTTTACAGCAACTGATGTTAGCTGGTACAAGAACCCTCCTACTGGTTCTTATCCTGGATATACCCAGAAAACTACAAGTACTCCTGTAAGATGGAATGGTCAAAATTATCAGCAATTTTGGACTGTGAATTATGAGAATGCTCTTTGGGCTACAAATGGAATCACATTTCCATTTACAACTACAAATATCGGCATGCAATTTAAACCTATTCTTGTCGTCACAGTTCTTTCACCAACTACTGCAAATCTTGAAATAACTACGCATGGACTAGTTGTTGGTGATTTTGTTTTTGTAAATGAGGTTTTAACCACTACTGGAATAAATTGGCAAACCGGATATGTCACAACTGTAGTCAACGCTAACAATGTTATTGTCACTTTTCCTGATGCAACATTAGCAATAAATGGAACAGGAGGAATTGCTCAATATCTTACAAATAATGCTGATAACACACTGGATTGCATTAGATGGTATGATGGCGACCCTACAAATGGAAGTTCAACAGCTCCGGTATTTATTCCAAATAAGGGATGGGTTAATTTCATGCCTCCTTTATCTCAAAGTGCCTTTTCAATTGGTGACTTACCGCCATTGATCTATTATCTTGTTGGAGCAAGGATGATAGTCCCTTTCAAAGATAGACTACTTTTTATTGGACCTGTCGTACAAGCTTCAAGCGGACTGCCAATATATCTTCAGGATACAATCGTTTACAGTCAAAACGGTACACCATATTATACCGCATCATTTACAGACGATGTCGATCTTCCAACAACTCAATTTTTCCCAATATTAGTACCAGAAAACCAAATTGCTACAGCTAATGCTTATTTTTGTGATCAAGCTGGATTCGGTGGATTCATAACATTTGGCTCTAATCAAAGGATAAATACAGTATCCTCTAATGAAGACGTTCTAATCTTAGGATTCGATTCATTACAAGCCAGATTAATTTATTCTGGAAGCGATGCTGTCCCCTTTAATGCTTTTGTAGTTAATTCAGAATATGGATCAACTAGTACATTTTCAACGATTAACACTGATGAAGGTGTAATGGCAATAGGATCTAGAGGCATTACTATGGCGGGTCAATCTCAAGTAGTTAGAATTGATTTACCAATTCCTGATGAGATTTTCCAATTTCATCTTAACGACAACGGAACTCAAAGAGTCACTGCTCAAAGGGATTTTATAAATGAATGGGTATACTTCACTTACGTTGATAATGAATTTAATACAATTTTTCCTAACCAAACTTTACTTTACAACTATAGAGACAATTCTTGGGCAATGTTCCGAGAGTGTTATACAACTTATGGCCCTTTCTTAGAGCGATCTGGACTAACATGGGCAACAGTTGGTAGTATTTATGAGATTTGGGAAGATTGGAATACCCCATGGAATGCAGGAAATTCTACTGTTGGACAACCAAAAGTAATTGCAGGCAACCAACAAGGATTTGTGGTATCAAGAGAATCTGGAACGGATGAATCAGACTCTCTTTACATTACTTCATTCTCTGGTAGCATTGTAACTTGCATAGATCATTGCTTAAACGAGGGAGACTATATAATTATTTCTGGATGTATAGGAACGATTGCACAGGAAGTCAATAATCAAATCTTTTCAGTTGTTACAGATATAACTAATCCTGATGTATTTACATTGAATCCGACAATATCCTCAGGGACATACTTTGGAGGCGGTTACATTACTCGCATGTATGTCCCATTTATTCAAACAAAGCAATTTCCTGTAGGATGGGATTTATCTAGAAAAACACGCATCGGTGTTCAACAATATTTGCTTACCAAGACAGACGATTCTCAAATCACATTATTGATTTATCTAAGCATGAATGCAGCTTCTTCTTATTCAGAAGGACCTATTTTACCTGCTTTAAATACGCAGAATAGCTCGTTGATATACAGTACTATTCTTTTTACATGTCCTGAGAGCACGAATATAGGGCTTACACCAGCCAATTCTAATTTACAGATGGTTACAGGAAAACAACAAGCACAAATATGGCATAGAAAAAATACTTCGTTGATCGGGGATGTTGTACAGCTTGGATTTACTCTTTCAGATGCTCAAATGCGATCTTTTACTAAATCAGCCACATCATTTGCAATCACTGGAGCAACACAAGCTGATCCTTGCGTGTTAACTTGCTCAGCTCAATTTCCTACTGGGACGATTATACTCATAGAAAATGTTGTTGGAATGACTGACTTGAATAACAATAATTATTACGTAATTTCTTCAGATCCAACGACTGTTACGATCAATGTGGATTCAACTGGTTTTGGAGAATATGTTTCTGGAGGAATTGCTACTGCTGTTAGTCCAGTTAACCAATTTGACGAAATAGAACTGCATGGAATAATCATGGATGTAAGTGCATCGCAGGTATTGGCGTGAATAATATAACCAACCAAGTTGCATTTTTACCAACCACACGAGAATTTCCATCAGATGGAGAGCATTTATCCGTCGAGGTAAGTAGATCTTATATTAACGTAGCCAACGCAGTAAACGCACGCACAATTGGAATATTTACAACCAATAGGCCGGCTGCTAATGGAGAATACTGGTTTCTGTTTCAAAACAAACGACAGCAGGGATTTAGGCAAGCTTATAATATACCAGCGATTAGTGCTTATCCCCATCTCATACCACATGGGATAAATATTACTCGCATTGGTGGATTTGTAAGGATTTGGGGTACGTTTACAGATGGAACGATTTGGTATACATTGCCTTATGTAGATATTTTGAGTGCTACAAATCAAATAAAGATTACTGTAGATGCAACAAATATTATCATAGATGCAGGCGCTGGAACTCCTCCAACTATTTCATCTGGAACGATTGTTTTGGAGTGGACCGCTCTCCCGTAATATGATAGGATAAAGAAAAAGAGGTGATTTATGGCTAGAGATAGAGGTCAGTTATCTGGAGAAGTAATACCAAGGGGTTTTAGAGCCGCTCAATTACAAAATTTTACTCCTCAACAACAAAAGCTTTTCCAACGCAGTTTTGGTCAAGTTAGTCCTGAGAGTTATCTTTCAAGACTTGCCGGGGGAGATGAAGGTTTATTTGAGCAAATGGAGGCTCCCGCATTAAAGCAGTTCGGTCAACTTCAAAGAGGCATGGCATCTCAATTCAGCGGTGCTGGAAGCTTTGGGGCAAGACGTAGTAGTGGTTTCCAGAATCAACAATCACAGGCGGCCATGGATTTTGCTCAACAATTGCAAGGAAATAGATTGAATTTACAGAGACAAGCTTTGCAGGATCTGATGGGATATAGCAATATGCTATTAAATCAAAGACCATACGAAAGATCACTAATAGATAAAAAACAAAAAGAAAGTGGTCTTGGTGGATGGGGAAGCATCGGTGGGGGTCTTTTAGGAGGAGCTGCTGGATTTGCTTTGGGAGGACCAGGAGGGGCATTTCAAGGGGCTTCCTTAGGCGCAGGTATAGGATCAGGTTTCGATTAAGGAGATATTATGCCAATACAAGTTATTAGACGCACACCTCAACAAGGACCTACAAGAGGTGAGAAAATCGGTGCTGCTTTAAGAGGCGGTCTTAGTCAAGCTGCTGAAATGTATCAATCTCATCAAATGAAGAAAGAAGCTGATCAGGCTAGAGAGGCTGAGGATATTTCTTTGAAAGAAAGAGGATATGATCTCCAAGGGGTAAGAAATCCTAAAATAAGAGAACTTCTCATTCAAGGAAAAGATAAGCAAGCAATAGAATTACAAAAACAAGAAAATCAAAAGAAACTTGTTGAATTCAAGGATCTTACTCGAAGAAAACTAATTGAAGACATATCAGGAAATGGTTTCAATAAAAGACAAGAAAGTAAATATTCTCCAGATGAATACAACAGAGCTATTTTTGAATCTGCTGAGGAATTAGGTATTCCCTTAAATGAAAAACTATATCAGGATTCATTTAGAGATTTAGTACAAAATAATGAATTACCAAGAGAGGAAATGGAAAAAGATCCATTTCAAGAGGCAGAATTATATGCTGCTGCTGGTGAACATGATTTATCTAGGGTTGCATCTGAACGAGCAAGAGCTAAAAATAAAGCATTCGAAGCGGAAAGAGGATATCACACAAAATTTTCTGAAAAACAGGAATCGCAAGCTGAGCAACTTAGAGAATCGATACCAAGAAAAGAAATGGCATTAAATCATGCTAGAGATGCCGTTGAAAGTGCAAATATGGAAACTTTTTCCTTAGATTATTTGGCCGATTTAACAGGAAAAGATGTTTTTAGAACTGCCAAAGGTGCTCAATTAATCACTGCCAGCAAAGAAAATCTGATGAGCAATATGGGTAGAGTAAGTGCACGTGCTCAAAACCAATGGTTTGAGCAAAGACTTAATTCCATGTTTCCTAAAATTGGACAAAGCAAAGAAGCTAATTTAACGGTACAGGAAATGCTTGAAGGAGAAGTGGCTTTAGATAAGGCATATCTTAACGAATTTGATCGTATAGCTGATGAAGACATGAAAAGATATGGATATGTTAAGAAAGACGCCTCAAAACGAGCGCATCAAGTTTTAAAGCCATTAGAGAAAGAGATATTTCAACGATCTACTTATCGAATGAAAGAAATTGAAGAGCAAGAAAAAGGCTTAAAATCAATGAAGTCAAATTTAGGTAAGACTGTTCCTAAAGGAACACCCTTAACTCTTGCAAATGCTAAACTTTTTAAAGAAAAGTATGGCGATAAAGCTCTAAAAATGGCTGAATCTTTAGGTTATTATGTCCCATCTATAGAAGAATTTGGTATCTATCAAATGACTCCTCAAGAATTTAGAGAAAGGTTTTAGTATGCCAGAATCGATATTTGATCTTTTGGATGATGATATTAAGCCAGGGAAAGAGGGTTTTTTAGATGTGGCTTCTAGAGCTCCTATGCCTAATGAAAAATCATTCTTTAATGATATTGCTGATTATGGAAAGACTATAATTAAAGGCGGTATTGAAGGGTTAGGAAGATTAGGGAGAATAATGGGACCTTTGCAAGATTTTCCTGATATCACTGAAGAAGGAGAAATAATAAAGCCTAGATCTACTGAAGAACAGCTTGAGGAACAGACAAAAAATTTAGATGTCTTATTACCTACTGATGAAGGTGCCGTACAAAAAGGAATAAGGCGAGGGCTTAGAGAAACTCCAACGGCTTTGGCTTTCCCAGGTGCGTCAACTTCTACTATTGGTAGATCTCTCGCAGCAGGTGGAGCGGGTCAACTGGCAGAAGAATTGGGAGCGCCTGAATGGGTTCAAACAGCAGCTGAATTTACTGCTTTTATGGGTCCTGATTTAACTAAAAAACTAATTTCTAGTGGAAGCAATAAAGAAATAATCAAAGAAGCTAGGAAAATGGGTTTGACTGATGAAGAAATAACCCCGTTAATCCAGTCTGATTTTAAACAAAAATGGCTATCAAAAATTACTCCTAAAAGAGGCGCTACAGAAAGAGTTTTAGGTAAAACAAAAGAATCCTTAGGAACTGCCTATAAAAATTTATCTAAGTTGCCTGGTGCTAAAAATGAAATTTCAGAATTAAACAATGGAAAATTAATCAATTCGCTGAAAGAAAAAATTGCACTTATGCCTAGAAAAGTGCAAGCCAAAGTCAATAAAGATTTTCAGGATTTACTTGGAAATAAGATAACGGGCGAAAGCCTAATGAACTTCTACTCTGATGTCAATCATAGTCTTGGTGGAAAGACTAAACAGCTATCCTTATTGAAGGGTCCTATCAAAGATGCTATAAAAACTTTATCTCCTGATCTTGCCAAAGACTTTGATACTGTCAATTTGCTATATTCAAAATATTCGAAAATAGCAGGAAAGCTAAAGCCTTCTCTGACATCGGATATTGTATCTGGAGTAGAAACTTTAGCGGCTGGAGGAGCTTTAGCATCTGCAGTAATGGGTAACCCTTATTTTTTAGGTCCAATTGCAACTAAAATTTCTTTTGGTAAATTGTCTCAGCAAATGCTTACAAATCCTAGGTTGCAGCAAATAACAACAAAACTTGTCCAGGGGATAAATCAAAATAAATGGTATATAGTTAAGAATCTTTTGGGATTGTATGCTAGGGAAATTAAAAATGATTCTCCAGAAATGTATGATCAGCTCAAAAGCATTTCTGAAGAAGATTTGAAAGAGTTATTTAGTCAAAAAGAAGCGGGTAAATAAACCACCAAAATAAAAAACCTAAAATATAGCTCATTTATTTTCTCCCCTAACCCTTTCTTCAATTTTTATCATTCTTTCATGAAAATCTTTCATTTCATCATGAATTGCCCTAACCAATTCTCTAGTTGATTCTAATTTAGCATCTACATGCCTTATGTCCGCTCTAGATTCCGATCTATTCCACAAAAATAAAGGAATAATCATTGCTGAATTGGCAACTAATACGCCTAAAATTGTTAGTACTCCACTTGATTCACTCATTTTTTCCCTTCCCTTCTTTCTTCTAATGCACAAAGCCTACCATGAAAATTCTTCATTTCCGATTGAATAGTTTCGATTATTCTACAAGTGTGTAAGAAATCTGTTCTCGATTGCCTTACTGACCACAAGAATAAAGCCATGTTAGCGCCTAATATCGTTAAAACTTGCGTCCAATCCATAATTTCTCACACATTTATTTTTTATTCTATATTTAGCAAAAACATCTTCTTCGCTTTTCTTTCTAAGAGATGATGGAAATTTAATGTTACATCTTTCTTCTGTGTTTAATTTTTCATATTTTTGTTTAGAGTGTATGTACAACTCAAAGCTAATTTTAAATATTAAAATCCAAGAGAAAATTAGAAGTGTTATTAAATAAGAAATTTTAATTTTTTCTTTCACTTCCTACCTTCCTTAACTTCTTTAATAA
>Ga0207694_10000472_pt1 | contig 36852 bp, 36 predicted proteins | sample KBSC34metaG_FD_184353 | JGI IMG/M metagenome (GOLD analysis project Ga0207694, IMG submission 184353) | Corn rhizosphere microbial communities from Kellogg Biological Station, Michigan, USA - KBS C3-4 metaG (SPAdes) (version 2) | ecosystem: Host-associated > Plants > Roots > Rhizosphere > Soil... | reverse complement strand
ATGTGACCGCACGGGCCACCCACGGGCTTTGCGGCACGGCCTGGATCAAGGTCTGGCCGTCCCTGGTCACGACGCCGGCAACCCAGACGACCCGCCGGATGCGGTCCGCGACCGCTTCCGCCACGCGCGGAATGACGACACCGCCCATCGAATGGCCGACCAGCACGACATCGCGGAGGTCTTCGAAGAGGATCAGGTTGGCGACGTCGTCGACGAAGGTCTGGAACGAGACATAAGGGCCGTCGAGATGGTGCCGCTCGGCGAAGCCGGTCAGCGTCGGTGCATATACGTCGTGGCCCCGCGCGCCGAGCAGAGCCGAGACCTGCCGCCAGACCCAGCCCCCTTGCCCGCCGCCATGGACGAGAACGAAAACCGCCATGCCAGCCTCCAGGCGCCACGAATCCGACCAGCCCTATACTCCGGCAAGCCGGCTCGGGCTATAAGGTCGGCGAATTCCACTACTGTCTGAGACAATGCGCGGTTATTTCGGGATCGGGGTCGAGGATATCAGCAAGCCGCATAATGCCGGCAACCTGATGCGCTCGGCCCACGCCTTCGGGGCGAGCTTCTTCTTCGCGGTCAAGCCGGATATCGATTTCCACGGCCTGCGCCAGTCCGACACGTCGGAGGCGGCGTTCCATATGCCGTTCTACGAATATGACAGCGCGGGCGCGCTGGCCCTGCCGCGCGGCTGCAAACTGGTGGGGATCGAGTTCCTGCCCGATGCCGAGGACCTTCCTAGCTTCAGGCACCCGATCCAGGCCGCCTATATCTTCGGCCCGGAAAAGGGAAACCTGTCGCCGGGAATCCTGGAGCGCTGCGACGCGATCGTGAAGATCCCGACCAAGTTCTGCGTCAATGTCGGGGTTGCCGGCGCGCTGGTGATGTACGACCGCATGATCGCACTGGGCAGCCATGCCGAGCGCCCGGTCGGGACCAGGGCCGCGCTGACGCGCAAGCCCCATCCCCGCAACCGATAGCCGCGTCGATCTAGAGCGCCAGCATCCGCGCCAGCAGCTTGCCCATAAGGGTAAGGTAGCGCGGCTTTTCGCGGACCAGCAGCAGGCAGACGCAGCCCTCGCCCTTTTCCGCGATCATCCGGTGCTGCTCGCCGACGCCCATATGGGCGAAGTCGCCGGCGGCATAGGTGCCGGTTTCGTCGGTGAAGCCGCCTTCGAGCACCACCGTCCATTCGTCGGCGATGTGGGCATGGGCCAGCGGCCCGCGGCCACCCGGGGCGGTAACCACCCAGACGCGGCTGGACTCGTCCTCGAACGGGATACGCAGCGCGCGGAAGCCGGCCGGCAAATTACGCCAGGGCGCGTGCCCGGTCGCCGCCAGGCGATCCCGCAGCGCCGCCGGCCATTTGACCGCGAAGGTCGGGGCCGAGCGGATCACGCTTTCGATCGAAACGGCTTCGCCGTCGATCGCCTGCAGCACGTTCTGGAACGAAGCGGGCGAAAGCGCCATCGGCTCAATCGCATCGAGCAGCGCGCCTCCGGCGGCGAACGCAGTGCGGGCCGCATCGCGGCAGTCCGCGCAGAACTCAAGGTGGACATCGATCACCAGCGCCTCCGCCGGCGACAACGCACCGGTGGCGTAGTCGATCAGCAGCTCACCCTGGGGGTGGTGGGTGGGCGCGGCCACCGACATGTCGAACACATTTTCCATCAAACCAACCTGATACCGAAATCGACAGAACCTCAGCGGGCTCCCAAAACTGGAACCCGATTACCTAGTTAATATTGAGTACGTGGGCGTTAAGGTTCCGGATCAAAGTGGGACGTTATGCCCACGTTATCGACCGGCTATCAGAGCCTGACGAACGGCGCGGCCAGCCGGCCGACGGTGGTCGTGTATCTGGGCGATTCCCGGACCATGATCAGGCTGACGCAGCGCCCCTCGGCGCCGATAAACGGCTGATGTTCCTCGCCATCCTCGCGGTGGCCGAAATCACCGACCTGATAGGCCCGGTCGCCGTCATGGAAGACGCCGGACAGGATCACGGTCCATTCGTCGCCGACATGGCGGTGCGGCAGAAGCCTCAGGCCAGGCGGGGCATCGAACAGCCAGGCCCGCCCCGAGCCTTCCTGCCCGGGAATCCGGCGCATCCGGAACCCGTTGGGCAGCCGCTTCCAGTCCGGGTGCGCCATATTCTGGGCCAGGAACGCGGAAAGAGGCGGGCGGGGCGGTGGCTCGTCCTGAACGCCGGCATCGATGGCGGCCAGGGTGCGGTTCAGCATGTTGGGCGGCAGGCGCGACGGCGCCAGCGTGTCGAACAAGGTTCCGCCCACGGCCCGGGCCGCCTTCACGGCCTGCCGGCAGCTTTTACAATAAGCGAGATGGGTGGCAAGCAGCAGGGTCTCGGCCGCAGACGTGGTGCCCGCGGCATAGTCGAGCAGGAATTCCTCAGCCGGATGATAGGCCGGCGGGCGCGCCCCCGGATCGGGAAAGCGCGGCATGCCATGGGGCACCAGACCGCGAGTCATCGTTCGTCCCCCAGGTAGGTTCGCAGGCGCGCGAGTGCCAAACGCAATCTGGATTTGACGGTTCCGAGCGGCAGGCCCACCTCGGCGGCGATGACGCTGTGCGACTTGCCCTCATAGAAGGCGAGCTTCAGCAGCGAAGCCTGCTCCTCAGGCAAAGTGGTGATCGCCTCGCCCAGCTTGCGCGCCTCCTGCGCGGCCTCGATCCCGTGATCGGGCAGCTGCTCAGGCTCGGGCACGAGGCTTGGATCCTCGGGGTCGAAATCCAGGTGGCGCTCGCGGCGGAATTTGTCGATCCGCTTGTTGCGGGCAATGGTGAATATCCAGGTCGCCGCATTGGCCTGCGCCGGGTCGTAACGCTCAGCCTTGCGCCAGACCAGCAGCATGACCTCCTGGGTCAGCTCGTCCGCGCCGGACACGTCTGATCCGGTACGCACCAGATAGGCCTTCACCCGCGGCGCGAAATGCGCGAACAGCGCGGCGAAGGCAGAACGATCCTGACGCGCGCCGACGGCGACGATCAGCTCTTCGAATGACGGGCTGGGTCGAAAGAGGGGTTCTGGCATTGCTCCGGCATGAAAGGCTATAGTTTCCGTCCGCACAAGATGCGTTGTAGCAGCGGAAGCCCGCGGAGCGAACAGTCGACGTTTTTGTGTGGCTTTCAGTCTCATGACAGGATGTACGTCGCAGATCCGCCACAAGATCACTCAAATTGTCGCTAATTGTAAGAATCTTGTTTCAATGAGTCGCTCGCCCGGTTCGATGCCCCGCCTCCTCACCCTTCTCCTTCTCGCCCTCGCTGCTGCCCTGCCCTTGAGCGCGACCCGCGCCCAGGAAGCCGACGAGCGTGCCCAGCCTTCCCTGGAAGGCGCGTTCAACGACTGGTCGCTCTATGGGCTGCAGGAAAACGGCAATCCCGTCTGCTATCTGTCGTCGGGGCTGGAGCGGTCCAGCGACAACGTCCCGCGCAGGCGGCCGGCGGTGGTGCTGATCACCAATCGCCCGGCCGAGGGGCGCAAGGGCGTTGTCAGCGTCGATCCCGGTTATATCTATGAGGACGGCAGCCAGGTGCTGATGACCATCGGGCGGCGGCAATTCCATCTTTATACCAAAGGCGGCCAGGCCTGGGCGGAAGACGGCGACGACCCGCAGATCATCCAGGCGATCCGCACCGGTTCGACTCTGGTGGTCACCGGCCGTATGAAGAGCGGCACGACGACGACCGATACATTCAGCCTGCGCGGCTTCGGCACGGCCTTGGCGGCGCTGGACCGGGCCTGCCCGGTCGCCGGCCAGAAGTCGGCAACCGAGCCGGCGCCGGCGCGGCACAAGACACGGAAGAAAAAGCGATGAGCGCATCGTCACACGCAACGACCTTTGCCCCGCCGGTGGCGGCGGACGGCAGGATGGGCCTGATCGGCCTGGACCGCTCCCAGCTGGAAGCAACGCTGGGCGAACTGGGCCTGCCCGCTTTCCGCGCCCGCCAGGTCTGGCACTGGCTCTATCACCGCGGCGTCACCTCGTTCGAGGCGATGACGACGCTGGCCAAGCCGGTGCGGCAGTTGCTGGACGAGCACTTCTCGATCGCCCGGCCGGCGGTGAGCCGCGACCAGGCGTCGGTCGACGGCACGCGCAAATGGCTGATCAAGATGAATGACGGGCAGGAGGTCGAGACCGTCCATATCCCCGAAAGCGACCGCGGCGCGCTCTGCGTATCGAGCCAGGTCGGCTGCACCTTGACCTGCCGCTTCTGCCATACTGGCACACAGCCGCTGGTCCGTAATCTGGGCCCGGACGAGATCCTGACCCAGATCCTGACCGCGCGCGACGCGCTGAACGAATGGCCCCCCGTCGGCACCAACCCCAACAACGAGACCAGCACGCTCACCAACATCGTGATGATGGGGATGGGGGAGCCGCTCTATAACTACGACAATGTCTCGGCCGCGCTGCGCATCGCCATGGACGGCGAGGGCATCGCCATCTCCAAGCGGCGGATTACGCTGTCGACCTCGGGCGTGGTGCCGATGATGCGGCGCTGCGGGGCTGAGCTGGGCGTCAATCTGGCCGTCTCGCTGCATGCCGTCACCGACGAGATTCGCGACGAAATCATGCCGATCAACAAGGCCTATCCGATCAAGGAATTGATGCAGGCCTGCCGCGAATATCCCGGCGCGACGAACGCGCGGCGGATCACCTTCGAATATGTGATGCTGAAGGACGTCAATGACAGCCTGACCGACGCCAGGGCGCTGGTGAAGCTGCTGAACGGCATCCCGGCCAAGGTCAATCTGATCCCGTTCAATAAATGGCCGGGGTCGAACTTTGAATGCTCGTCGCGCAACCAGATCGAGCGTTTTGCCCAGGTCCTGCTGGCCGCCGGCTATGCCAGCCCCGTGCGCGAGCCGCGCGGGCGGGACATATTGGCGGCCTGCGGGCAGCTGCGATCCGACAGCCTGCGCCAGAAAAAGGCGCGAGCCACCGAGGCGGAGCAGGCGGCGTGACCAACGACGTCTTCGTCATCCCGATCGCCTGGCAATGGGCGATCCATTTCGCTCTGGCCGCCGCCGCCGCCTGGCCACTCACTCGGATCTTCCGCCGCGCCGGCCTCAACCCCTGGCCGGTCGTCTTCCTGGTGGTGCCGATCTTCGGCTTCGCCATCGCCGGCAGCTACCTCGCCTTCCAGCGCTGGCCCAGCATCGCCCCGCGCGTCGCCCCCAAGCCGCCGCGCAAGCCCCGGGCAGGGCGAACCGCGAGAGCCGCCTGAGATGGAAAGCTTCGACTATCAGTATGTCTGGCGGCTGTTCGGCACCGACCCCTACTGGCTGACCCAGATCGTCGTCTTCATAACCGTGACCTACGCGTGCTGCATCTTCGGCGTGGTGTTCGGCAAGATGGGCCGCTCCCCCTTCTGGGGCTTCATCTTCCTTCTGCCCTTCTTCGGCACGATCGCGCTCTATCTGACCGGCTTCACCAAATGGCCGCAGGAAAAGGCGAAGCTGCCCTGATTGCGCCCTAATCCGGACGGATAATCCTTCCGTATATCGGTCGAGAGGATGGGCCGTGCGGATGATTTCCTTGCTTCGTAGAACGATCTTTCGGTGGTTGACCGTTTCGCGCCGGCCCTATGACTGGATGCGACCGCCCGCGCACGCGAAGAACGGCGCCTGATCGGACGTTCCCAATACGAAAATTCACGTATTGGAAAATTTACAAAATAAACATTAATAAATTGAAATAGAATTTACTTGCATGCCTCCGTGCTGCGGGCAATAGAATAATCAAACGATAAAATCTCGATGGAAGACACCGAATTCCGGAAGTCTTCGCAGCATAGCCGTGGGAGGAATGGAGCATGCGGATGTTCCGGGGCACCGCCTTTGCGCTCACCGTCGCAGGCGCACTATCCACCGCGTTCCAACCGGCCCTCGCCTTCTGCGGCTTCTACGTCGCCCGGGCGGACGGAAAGCTGTTCAACAAGGCATCGAAAGTCGTCCTGGCTCGAAACGGCACAACAACCGCCATCACCATGGCCAGCGACTATCAGGGTGACCTCAAGGATTTCGCACTGGTGATCCCGGTGCCGACGGTGGTCAAGGAGAACGACATCCATGTCGTCGACCAGGCGATGCTGGACCGGCTGGACAATTACAGCGAGCCGCGGCTGGTCGAATATACCGACCCCGATCCGTGCGCGCCGCCGATGCAGGTCATGCCGATGGCGATGCCGCAGTTCAAGGCAATGACGCGGAATCGGTCGGATATGGCGCCCGACCTCGGCGTGAAAGTCGAGGCGCAATATTCCGTCGAGGAATACGAGATCGTCATCCTGTCGGCGGAGCAGAGCGACGGGCTGCAGACCTGGCTGACCGGGAACGGCTACAAGATTCCGGCCGGCGCGGGCGATGTGCTGGCCAGCTATATCAAGCAGAAGATGCATTTCTTCGTCGCCAAGGTCGATCTGGACAAGATGAAGCTGGCCGACCGGAACTTCATCCGGCCGCTGCAGGTCCGGTACGACTCGCCGAAATTCATGCTGCCGCTGCGCCTGGGCACGGTGAATGCCGACGGGCCGCAGGATCTGATCCTGATGGCGCTGACCCATAACGGGCGGGTGGAGACCACCAACTATCAGACCGAGCGCGTGCCGACCGGCGTCGACGTGCCGCTCTATATCAAAGACCATTTCGCCGACTTCTATCGCGCCCTGTTCGACCGCCAGGTGGCCAGGAGCGGCGGGGCCAGCGTCTTCCTGGAATATGCCTGGAATACCGGCGGCTGCGACCCGTGCTCGGCGCCACCGCCGGCGCTGTCCGATCTCGTGACCTTCGGCGCCGAAATGGGATCGGCGCCCGCCCCCTATATGCGGGGCCGCCCCTACATGGGCGGCGGCACCTTCATCACACGGCTGCATGTCCGGTACGACCGCGCCCATTTCCCGGAAGACCTGGCGCTGTACGAAACCGGCGACCGCGACAACTTCCAGGGCCGCTATGTCATGCACCATCCCTTCACCGGAAATACGAATTGCCCTGCGGGGATCGACTATCGGCGCCATCTGGCGGAGCGCAACGACGCCGAGCTTCAGCACACCGCCGAGCTGACAGGCTGGTCCAGGACCACGATCCGCGATGCGATGGCGCAATCGGGCGAAGCGGTCGACCGCCGCTCGATCTGGGAGCGCATCTTCGACCAATAACGCCGAATCAATAACCGCACGGGGAGGGCAACGCCGATGATCGAAAGTCTCTCGCGCAACCTGAAGGCCGACGCGCGCCATTGGCAGATCGCCGCGCTCGGCGCCTTGGTGCTCTACAGCTTCGTCTATCTCGATTTCGGCGCGAAGCCGCTATTCACCGCCGTCGCGCTGGCAACGGTTCTCGCCACCCAATGGGTATGCTCCCGCCTGTGGCGGCGACCGTTCGAGTGGCGGTCCGCGTTGATCAGCGGCCTGTCGCTCAGCCTGCTGTTGCGGACCGGCGACCCGATGATCATGATGCTGGCCGCCGTGCTGGCGATCGCGTCGAAATTCGTGATCCGGCTGAACGGCAAGCATCTGTTCAACCCGACGGCGTTCGGCATCGTGTTCGTGCTGCTGGCGACCCACGGCGCCTGGGTGTCGCCCGGTCAATGGGGCGCCTCGATCTGGATGGCGGCGCTGATCTTCCTGCTGGGCGGCGCGGTTCTGACCCATGCGCCGCGCCTGGACACGGCCGTCGCGTTCCTGGCGGCGCATTTCGCCCTGCTGCTGGCGCGGGCCACATGGCTGGGCGACCCGCTGACCATTCCGCTGCACCAGATGATGACGGGATCGCTGCTGATCTTCGCCTTCTTCATGGTGACCGATCCCCGGACGACTCCGGACAGCAGGCAGGGACGCATCCTGTTCGCCGTCCTGATCGCCGCGCTGTGTCACTGGCTGGCCTTTTATCGCCAGGTCCGCCCGGCGCTTTATTTCGGCCTGATGGCCACGTCACTGCTGGTCCCGATCATCGACCGCTACCTGCCGGAGCGGCGGTTCGAGTGGCGGCTGCCGCCCGCCCTGGCGAAAAACGCCGCCTTCGGCCTGACCCTGGCGGCGGCGCTGGCGACCGCCGTCCAGCCCGCCGTCGCCTTCTGCGGTTTCTACGTCGCGCGCGCCGACGGCAAATTGTCGAACAAGGCGTCGATGGTGGTGCTGGCCCGCGCCGGGACAGAGACCGCCATCACCATGGCCAGCGACTATCAGGGCGACCCCAAGGACTTCGCCCTGGTGATCCCTGTGCCGACAGTGGTGAAGCAGGATGACATCCATGTCGTCGACCAGGCCGTGCTCGACCGGCTGGACAGTTACAGCGAGCCCCGGCTGGTCGAATATACCGACGACGATCCCTGCTTCAGCGGCCTGGAGGAGATAGCCGTCACTGCGCGTCGCGCGGAAGCGCCCAAAGACAAAGCCGAGGGCGTCAAGGTCGAGGCCCGATACTCAGTGGAGGAATATGAGATCGTCATCCTCTCGGCCGAGCAGAGCGACGGGCTGCAAAGCTGGCTGACCGAGAACGGCTACAGGATGCCGGCCGGCGCCGGCGACGTGCTGGGCAGCTATATCAAGCAGAAGATGCATTTCTTCGTCGCCAAGGTGGACCTCACCCGCATGAAGCTGGCGGGACGGAACTTCATCCGGCCGCTGCAGGTCCGCTACAGCTCACCCAAGTTCATGCTGCCGATCCGGCTGGGCACGGTGAATGCCGACGGGCCGCAGGACCTGATCCTGCTGGCGCTGACCCGGCATGGCCGGGTCGAGACGGCGAACTATCAGACCGAGCGGGTGCCGACCGATATCGACGTGCCCCTGTTCATCAAGGACCGGTTCGTCGATTTCTACCGCACGCTGTTCGATCGGGCGGTGGCGAAAAGCGGCGGGACCAGCGTCTTTCTGGAATATGCCTGGAACACGGGCTGGTGCGACCCGTGCTCGGCGCCGCCGCCAACACCGGCCGACCTGTCGACCTTCGGGGCGAACTGGGGCGTCAGCCCGGCTGACGATTACCACTACAACGCGTCCGGACCATTCCTGACCCGTCTGCATGTCCGGTACGACCGCGCGCATTTCCCGGAAGATCTGGTGCTCAACGAGACCAAGGACGACGACAATTTTCAGGCGCGCTACATCATGAACCATCTCTGGAAAGGCGAGGCCAAGTGCGAGCTAGGCGCCAAGTACAAGGATACGGTTGCTGAACGGGGGCGAAAGGAAATCGAGAGTGTCGCCAGCCTGACGGGCTGGTCACGCGACATGATCACGGCCGAAATGAAACAGTCGGGCGAGCCGGCGGAATACCGCCATCATCTGTTCGACTGGCTGTTCAAGGATTAGTCCGGTCAGGCCGCGGCCAGCCGCGCCTCCCGCCGCGCGAACGGATCGCTGGGCAGCATGCGCAGGCCCAGTATCGCCGGGGCGATCAGCCAGGGCAGGTTGAAGGGCAGATAGATCCAGGGGTGCGGCGGCGGGTTGGGTCCGATGAAGGTGGTGACGAAATACATGAACATGTTCGTCACCGCCGCCCCTGCATAGATCAGCGACAGAGTCCGTATCCACGGGCTCATTTTCACCAGACCGTAGATTACGAAGAACAGGACCGGGGTCTGGATGAAGCCGTCGAACAGGGTCGTGGCGATCAGGCTGGTCGGCGGGGTCAGATGCTGCGGCTCCTGCGCGACGGCCCAGTCATAGAGCGAGCGCAACGGCGGCCAGGGGCTGTCGGGCGCGACCTTGAAGCCCAACGCCTCGGGCAGGCTGTCCAGCGCGCCATAGAGAATCGACAAAACGAAGAAGATCACCAGCCCAAGATCGAGCGGGCGACGCCAGATGCCGGGCGCCAATAGGGTGTCATGACCGCTCATCCGCCGGATCCTCCCTCATGGTTCGAACCTTGTGGTCCGTTGGAGGTCAGACTACCGGCACAGCGGGAGGGAACCAAGCGGAGAATGCCGCCGGGGTTATTCGTCCACGTGCTTGAAATCCGCGGCATCGTCATAGCCGCGGCGGGAACTGAAGAAGACGAGCGCCATCAGGCCGCCCCCCAGCGCCAGCGTGCCGATACCGCCAATGACGAGCGCGGCCATGCCGTTGCCGTTCATGGCCTGCCCGCCGCCCCCGTCGCTCGCGCCGGCACCGACGCTGGTCCAGACGTGCCACGAGAACGCCGTCGCCGCCCCCAGCATGAGGACGAGCGCGACGATCAGGATGATGGTCTTGGCATTCATGACCTCCATATAGGCACCTGACGGCGGCATCGCTAGGACGAAGCTGTCGCAGATTGCACAATTCGCCCCCGCAGGCAGGGGGCAGGGGGCGGTTGTCCCCCGTGGCACCGATGGCCGCCCTATCGAATAGGCGTCAATATCGACACTCCCGGTACTTGATTTCCTTGTCGTGCCTATTGATTCGTGGTCATGATCATCTCCGGCCCGGAGAGATCGCCAACGATCCAACCGAAAAGGGCGGAAATAGGGAGGGTTCATGAAGACTCAGAAAGTTTTGGGACTGTTGGCCTGCGCGTCCGTCGCAGCATTGACCCATCATTCGGCCTCGGCCCAATCGGCCGGCGGCTCGGGCGCGTCCAACGGGGGACAGCTCGAAGAGATCGTCGTCACCGCGGAAAAGCGCAGCGAAAACCAGCAGGTGGTCCCGGTCTCGGTGACCGCGCTGAGCCCGACACTTCTGGCGAACGCCAGAATCCTGAACGCGATGGACCTCGCCGGCACGGTGCCCAACCTGTTCATCATGCAGGGCGCATCGATGAACGGCAGCTCCTCCACCCCGTGGATGACGCTACGCGGCATCGAGGCCAACAATACGGGCACGGTGCAGACCGACAGCGGCATCGGCATCTATGTCGACGGCGTCTATGTCGCCCGCGCCTCGGGCCAGGTCTTCGACCTCGCCGACGTTCAGCAGATCGAGGTGCTGCGTGGGCCGCAGGGCACGCTGTTCGGACGCGATTCGGTCGGTGGCGCGATCAACTTCATCACCAAGGATCCGACCGGCGTATTCGGCGTCTCGGAGGATCTGTCGTTCGGCAATCTGGGCGAGATCCGCAACAAGACCAGGCTCGACTTCGACGAGTTCGCCGGGTTCCGCCTGTCGCTGACCTATCTGCATTCCCAGGACGATGGATACATCAAGAACCTGGACGCGGGGCACTATGTCGATGCGAGCCAGCTGACCTTCGGGGCCATCAAGCCGGCCCTATCGCAGCGCGACCTGGGCGCGCACGACGCCGACGGGTTCATGGCCTCGCTGAGATATGACCCGCCCGCGGTCGAGGGGCTGACCTTCAAGGCCAAGCTCGACTATACCGGGGAATACGAGACCCCGCCCGCGATTCAGCTCATCGCCGTGGGTGCTCCGGCCGCCTTCTTCTACCCGCCGCCCTACGGCTTCGGCGCCGCGCCCACGCCCGGGGCCATCCATTCCCGCGGTACGATCGTGGTCAGCGACGAGCCGCAGGATGCGGTGTCCAACTCGCAGGCGATCCAGGTCTATCTGCAGACCTACGGCGCAAGCCTCACGACGACCTACGACCTGAGCGACAATATCCAGCTGAAGGACATCGTCGCCTATCGCCGGCTGCAGCAGGACTTCTCCAGCCAGCTGGACGGCGGTAACGCCCTCGTCGACTCCCGCGGCAGGGATTTCTTTCCCTTCGCCAGCCTCGGCCAGGTGAATCAGCATCAGCTGAGCAACGAGTTCGATCTCACCTACAAGAGCCAGTGGGTCGATGTCACCGCCGGACAGCTCTACTTCTACGAGCAGTTCCACTATCCCGACGGGTACCCTGTTCTCCAGTCGGCAACGGCCGGCCGCGCTCTGCCCCCGACCAGCCCGACCGGCTGCGTCCTGGGGGGACCGGACCCGACTTGCCATAGAACCGCTACGATCGGCGACGGCAACGCGGTGAGCACCGCCGAATTCGCCCAGGCGAACGTCCACCTGCTGGACAATCTCGATCTGGTGGCCGGCATCCGCTACACGCGTGACGATAAGGAATCCCGTTACCCGCTTGCTACCTTCCAAAATGCGGAAGACATCCACCAGCGGGTCGACTGGCTGGCCGGCGTCAACTACCGGCCGACCGACAATATCCTCGTCTACGGCAAAGGTAGCAGCGGCTATATTTCCGGCGGCTCGTATAACGGCAAGAACTTCGGCCCCGAATCGATGACCCAGTTCGAGCTGGGCGAGAAAGCCGACCTGCTGGGTAAGCAGCTGCGCGTCAATACCGCCATATTCTGGTCGGACTACCGGCACTACCAGACGTTCGATTTCAACCCGGTCGATTGTAACGGGAACGCGGCGGGTTGCATCGTGAACGCCGGCGCCGAGCGGATCTGGGGTGCGGAAGCGGAGATCACCTATGTTCCGACCGACCGCCTGATACTGGCGGGGAATTTCGGCTACACGCGTTATTCGCTGGATGAAAACCAGAACCCCTCGGCGATCCCCGAAAACCATGCCCCCAAATTGCAGTTCGGCGTGTCCGGTGACTACACCTTCGACGAGATCAACGGCATGACGCCGTCGGCCAGGCTGGAGGTGAACTATATCGGCCTGATCGACTGGGGCCCCACCGCCGCGGGAGCCGCCCTCCCCGGCTTGAACATTCTGGACAGCTACAAGACGCCGGAACAGGTAATCGTGAATGCCCGCGTCAGCCTGGCGGATATCCCGCTCGGCCCGACAACGGGCAAGATATCGCTGTGGGGTAAGAACATCACCAATACGCAGTATTTCTCCGAAATCCTGCCCGGATCGGTCATCGGCTTCGTGGATGGCAACATCTCGCCGCCGGCGACCTACGGCGTGGATCTCTCGCTGAAATGGGGCGCTTCACCCGCCCCGGCCGAATCGCCGGCGGCTTATGTACCGCCTCCGGTTCAGGCCCCCGCCGGGCCGCACAGCTATCTGGTGTTCTTCGACTTCAACAAGTCTGACCTGACGGCCCAGGCCAAGGGGATCGTGGACCAGGCGGCAGCCAATGCCGGGCCGGCGCATGTGACCCGGCTGACGGTCACAGGACACACCGACACGGTGGGTTCGGACGCCTATAACATGCGTCTCAGCCGCCGGCGCGCGGAATCGGTCGCGGCTCAACTGGAGAAGGACGGCATTCCCTCCGGCGAGATCGAGATCGTTGCCAAGGGCAAGCGGGACCTTCTGGTTCCGACCGCGGACGGTGTGCGCGAGCCGCAGAACCGGCGTGTCCAGATCGTCTATGACGGCGGCGCCAACTCGTAGGGGCCGCGGCCCAGACGACACTGCCTAAGCAACGGGCGCGAGGGGCCTTACCCCTCGCGCCCTTTTTTGTCTCTCGAATTCCGTGCGAAAGCGACGGAAATAACGCCGCGGCGGTGAACAATTCCCCGCCGAAAACGGTTTCCGTCACCAATGACTGAAACCGGATGTCCTCTCCCCGCCCCGGCGAAGAACTGGGCGCTGTTCCTCGATATCGACGGAACGCTGCTCGAGCTGGCGCCGACGCCATCGGCGGTCGTGGTGCCGCCCGATCTTCCCGCCCTGCTCCAGGCGCTGGCCCGCGCACTGGACGGGGCCGTCGCGCTGGTCACCGGCCGTTCGCTGGCGGATGTCGATACGCTGTTCGCGCCGCTGACATTCACCGGCGCCGGGCAGCACGGCGCGGAAATCCGCATCGCCGGCCACAAGCCGGAGCAGTTGGGCCCGGGCAACGGGATCCTGAAAGCGCTGATGCCCCGGATCGAGGCCTTCGCCGCCGCACGGCCGGGCATATTGGTCGAGGGCAAGGGCATGACCATCGCCGTCCATTGCCGCCAGGTGCCGCAATTCCAGGACGAGCTTGGCAGGTTCCTGACCGCGCTGGCCGCCGACCATGGCGATCGGCTGGAAACAATCCGGGGTCATCGCGTGTTCGAGATCAAGCCGCGCAATGTGAGCAAGCGCACGGCCGTCGAGCATCTGATGCTGAACGCGCCGTTCGCCGGACGCTTGCCGCTCTTCATCGGTGACGACCGCACCGACGAGGACGGATTTGCCGCGGTTCGCGCCCTGGGCGGGCACGCGATTCGCGTCGGACCGGATCAGCCATCCTTAGCCACCTGGCGGATGGCCGACCCGGTCTGCGTGCGTGCGTTCCTGTCCCATGCCGCGGAGGTACTGAACGCAAGCACACGATAGGACCGACATGCAGAGTCTCGATCTCGCAGTCATCGGCAATTGCGTCGTCAGCGCCCTGATCGACAAGCAAGGCCGTCATGTCTGGCACTGTCATCCTCGCCTCGACACCGATCCCATCTTCTGCGCGCTGCTGGACGACGAGAATGGCGGGTTCATGGATGTCGAGCTCGAAGGTTTCACGTCGAGCCAGCAGGCCTATCACCGCAACAGCGCCATCCTGACGACGACGCTGACCAACGGCAGCGGCGGCAGCGTCTGCATCACCGACTTCGCCCCGCGCTTCAAGCAGTTCGGCCGCATGTTCCGCCCGGCGATGCTGGTCCGCCGGATCGAGCCCCTGGCCGGCACCTGCCGCGTGCGCATCAGGGTCAAGCCGCGCTTCAATTACGGCGCCACCGAACCCAAGACGACGCGCGGCAGCAACCATATCCGCTTCTGGTCGGACGACATGATCGTGCGGTTGACCACCGACGGGCCGGTGACCTTCATCGCGGAGGAGGTCTGGTTCGTGCTGGACCATCCGGTCAACCTGATCCTGGCGCCGGACGAAACCATCGCCGGATCGGTAACCGACGTGGCCCGCGACTTCCTTGAGAAGACCGAGGATTACTGGCTGGACTGGGTCCGCTACCTGTCGATCCCGTACGAGTGGCAGGAGGCGGTGATCCGCTCGGCCGTCACGCTGAAATTATGCAGCTTCGAGGAATCGGGTGGCATCGTCGCGGCGATGACGACATCGATCCCGGAAGGGCCGGAGCACGGGCGCGGCTGGGACTACCGCTTCTGCTGGGTCCGCGACGCCTATTTCGTGGTGGAGGCGCTGAACCGGTTGGGCGCGACGCTGACCATGGAAGATTTCATCCGCTACGTCACCGATGTCGCCGCCATCGATCCGGAGGGCGAGCTGAAACCGGTCTACGGCATCGTCCCCGGCCTGCCGCTGGAGGAGGAGGAGCGCCCGAACCTGCCCGGCTATCGCGGCTTCGGCCCGGTGCGGATCGGCAACGCCGCCGCGCTGCAGACCCAGAATGACGGCTACGGCAATGTCGTGCTCGCGGCGACCCAGATGTTCTTCGACCGCCGCCTTCCCAAACCCGGCGGCGTCGATCTGTTCGAGCGGCTGGAAAAGCTGGGTGTCCAGGCGATAGAGCGCGCCTTCCTGCCGGATGCGGGATTGTGGGAGTTCCGTGGGCGGGCGCGTATCCACACCTATTCCACAGTGATGTGCTGGGCCGCATGCGACCGGCTGGCCAAGATCGCCGAAAGGCTGGGGCTTATCGACCGCGCCGGATACTGGCGCGAGGAGGCGGACAAGATCCGCGAGCAGACGCTGGAGCGGGCCTGGCACGCGAAGAAGAACACCTTCGTGGAGAGCCTGGGCGGAACCGATGTCGACGCCAGCCTGCTGCTGCTCGCCGAAGTCGGCTTCGTGCAGGCCGACGATCCGCGCTTCATCGGCACCGTGGCCGCGATCGAGAAGGAGCTGAAGCGCGGGCACAACATCTTCCGCTATATCCAGCCCGACGATTTCGGCGTGCCGACCACCGCCTTCAACATCTGCACCTTCTGGTACATCGACGCCCTGACCGCGATCGGGCGGCGCGACGAGGCGCGGGCGATGTTCGAGGAGCTTCTGTCCCGCCGCAACCATGTCGGGCTGCTGTCGGAGGATGTAGACCCGAACACAGGGGAGCTGTGGGGCAATTTCCCCCAGACCTATTCGATGGTCGGCATCATCGTGTCGGCCATGCGCCTCAGCAAACATTGGGAAGATGCGTTTTGAGCCGGTTGATTACCGTCTCCAACCGGGTCGGCGTTCCGACGCCGGGTGCAACGCGCGCGGGCGGGTTGGAAGCCGCGCTGCAGGAGGCGCTGGAGAAGGATGGCGGGGTCTGGTTCGGCTGGTCGGGAGAGGTCGCCGAAACCCGGTCCGAGAAACCGACCATCCTCAAGAAGGGCAACGTCACCTTCGCGACGGTCGATCTCAGCCGTGCCGACTATGACGACTATTATCTCGGTTATGCCAACAGCACGCTGTGGCCGCTGGTCCATTATCAGCTGGGGCGCATCGAATTCCACCGCCAGCAGTTCCGCGGTTATATCGCGGTCAACGAATACCTGGCCAAGACGCTGGCGCCGCTGATCCAGCCGGACGACCTGATCTGGGTGCACGACTATCATCTGATTCCGTTGGGCGAGGAGCTTCGCAAGCTGGGAATCCGCAACAAGATCGGCTTCTTCCTGCACACGCCCTTCCCGCCGACTGACATCATGGTGGCGCTGCCGCACCATGAGCTGATCATGCAGGCGCTGTGCTGCTACGACCTGATCGGGCTGCAGACCGAGCTCGGGGTCAGGGCCTTCCTGGACTACATCTCCCGCGAGGCCAACGGGCGCCTGGAGTTCGACGGGTCGCTGTCTGCCTACGGCAAGCTGACGCGCGTGGTGGCCTTCCCGATCGGCATCGACACCGACCACTTCGTCAAGAGCGCCGAGCGCGCCGCGCGCTCGGTCGAGGCGCGGCGGCTCAATGCCAGCGTCGGCAACCGCAAGCTGATTATCGGCGTTGACCGGATGGATTACAGCAAGGGTATCAAGACCCGGTTCGAGGCCATCGACGACCTGCTGACGGAATGGCCGGAGGAAAACGGCAAGTTCACTTTCCTGCAGATTTCGCCGCCGTCGCGCTCGGACGTGCTGAGCTATCAGGAGCTGCGCCGCGACATCGAGCATGCCGCCGGCCATGTGAACGGCAAATATTCCGATATCGACTGGGTGCCGATCCGCTTCGTCGTGAAGACCGTGTCGCGCCTGGCGCTGGCTGGCATCTACCGCTCCAGCCGGGTCGGGCTGGTGACGCCGTGGCGCGACGGCATGAACCTGGTGGCCAAGGAATATGTCGCCTCGCAGGACCCCGACGATCCCGGCGTGCTGGTCCTCTCCCGCTTCGCCGGCGCCGCCGCCGAGCTCAAGACCGCCCTGCTGGTCAACCCGATCGACCCAAGCGAGATCGCCGGCTCCATCCGCCACGCCCTGAAGATGGGACAAAGCGAACGGCGCGAGCGCTGGCAACTGATGATGGAAGCGCTCCGCGCCAATACCATCGATGACTGGTCGGCAAACTTCCTGAAGGCGCTGCGGGCGACACGTTCGCTGAACTGAGCGTATGGAAGGCCGACAAACCGGGGGGCAGGCTTGCCCCCAAACCGCTCCCCGCCTAAGTTCCGCGCGCGCTCAAGATTTTTGCGGAACGGGACCAATCATGGCGGATAACAAGAAGGGCTCGGTGAAGAAGGTCGTGCTCGCCTATTCGGGCGGGCTGGACACCTCTGTCATCCTGCGCTGGCTGAAGGAGAATTACGGCTGCGAGGTGGTCACCTTCACCGCCGATCTGGGCCAGGGCGAGGAGGTCGAGCCGGCGCGCGCCAAGGCCGAAATGGCCGGGGTCAAGGAGATCTTCATCGAGGACGTGCGCGAGGAATTCGTCCGCGATTACGTGATGCCGATGTTCCGGGCCAACACGCTGTATGAGGGCGTCTATCTGCTGGGCACCTCCATCGCCCGGCCGCTGATCGCAAAGCGCCAGATCGAGATCGCCCGCATGACCGGCGCCGACGCGGTGGCTCACGGCGCCACCGGCAAGGGCAACGACCAGGTGCGGTTCGAGCTGACCTATTACGCGCTGGAGCCGGAGATCAAGGTGATCGCCCCTTGGCGCGAGTGGGAGCTGAATTCCCGCACCGTGCTGCTCGATTATGCCGAGAAGCACCAGATCCCGATCGCCAAGGGCAAGACGGGCGAGCCGCCTTACTCCACCGACGCCAACCTGCTCCACATCTCCTATGAGGGCCGCGCGCTGGAAGACCCGTGGGTGCAGCCCGACGAGTCGATGTTCACCCGCTCGGTTGCGCCGGAGAATGCGCCGAATGAGCCGACCTATGTCGAGATCGAGTTCGAGAAGGGCGACCCGGTCGCCATCAACGGCGTGCGCATGTCGCCGGCGACGATGCTGACCGAGCTCAACCGGCTGGGCGGCGAAAATGGCATCGGCCGGCTGGACCTGGTCGAGAACCGCTTCGTCGGCATGAAGAGCCGCGGCGTCTACGAGACCCCCGGCGGCACGATCTGGATGGTCGCCCACCGCGCCATCGAATCGCTGACCTTGGACCGCGGCGCGATGCATCTGAAGGACGAGCTGATGCCGCGCTATGCGGCGCTGATCTATAACGGCTTCTGGTACTCGCCGGAGCGCAAGGCGCTGCAGGCGCTGATCGACCAGACGCAGGAGCGCGTGTCGGGCACGGTGCGGCTCAAGCTCTATAAGGGCCTGGCCTCGGTCGTCGGCCGCAAGTCGCCGAACTCGCTCTATCGCCTGGATTACGTCACCTTCGAAGCCGATCAGGTCTACAGCCAAAAGGACGCGGAAGGCTTCATCAAGCTGAACGCGCTGCGCCTGCGCCTCGGCACCATCTCGGAGCGCGGCGGCACCTGATGTTCACCGAACCGCTTCAGCCGGTCGTTCTGGAGAACGAATTCGTCCGGCTGGAGCCCTTGCGCCCGGATCATGCCGCAGACCTCGCCGCGCTGACCGTCGGCACCGGCGTCACCCGCTGGTTTCCCGAGCCGCTGGAGACGCGCGCCATCGTCGACCGCTATGTCGCCGAGGGCGTGCACCAGGCGGAAGCCGGCACGGCGCTGCCCTTCGCCATCGTCGATCCGGACGGGCCGGTGGTCGGCTGCACCCGCTATATGAACATCGCAGCCGAGCACAGGCGGCTGGAGATCGGCTCGACCTTCGTCGGTGCGCCGTGGCAGCGCAGCGCGATCAATACCGCAGCCAAGCTGCTGCTTCTGGAGCATGGATTCGAGCGGTTGGGCTGCAACCGGATCGAGCTGAAGGCGGATTCGCGCAACATGAAGTCGCGCAACGCCATCCTGCGCATCGGCGCGACCGAGGAGGGCACGTTCCGCCGCCACGTCATATGCTCCGACGGGCATGTGCGCGACACGGTTTATTTCAGTATCCTGGCCGACGAATGGCCCGCTATCAAAACCCGGCTGACCGCGCGGCTGGGCTGATGCCCCCCGACAGGACACTGGATGCATCCGGCCTCATTTGTCCCCTGCCGGTTCTGAAAGCGCGCAAGATCCTCATCGGCATGGCGCCGGGTGAAGTTCTCGAGGTCGTGACCACCGATCCGATGTCGGTCGTCGACATGCCGGTCTTTTGCGCGCAGGCGGGGCACACCATCATTCGTGAGGAGAAGCAGGACAGGCGCTTCGTATTTGCAATCGAGAGAGGACTCGCATGAATCCGAGCGAGATGCAGATTTTGCTGCCGGTGGCGGTCGCCGTCGTCGTCATCGCGTTGAGGGCGCGCAGCATCATGCGGCCGCGGCGATTCCGGCCGGCGACGCTGTGGATCGGGCCGGCGCTGACCCTGGTCGGGGCCGCGATGCTGATGTCGGTCCGGCCCGTACCGTCCGCCGGCCACATTGCCGGGCTGGCGGTTGCCTTCGCGCTTGGCTGCGGGCTGGGCCTGGCGCGGGCGAAGCTGGTCAGGATCACATTCGATGCCGAGACCGGAACCGTGACTCAGCGCGGTACGCCCTTCGGCATCCTGCTGCTGGTCGGGTTGCTGGTCGTGCGCTCCGGCCTGCGCCTTGTCGCGATCGAGCATCCGGAGCTTGGGATCGATCTCAACGGCGCCACCGATCTCCTGCTGTTTTTTGCTTTCGGACTGCTGGGCAGCTATGCTGCGGCCCTTGCCGTCGTGGTCGGCCGCCTGCGCCGCGCGGGCTGATAGCGACGCAAGGCACTGTGAAAAGCGCGGCAATCCTGCAACAGGTGGGCGGTCAAATCGGCTTCGCGGGCATGACAGCCCCGCGAGGAAGCTTGTCGCTTCCTGAGTCGGTATTTTAAAATTGCGTCGAGAATTCATGTCCATGACCGAACCCACAACCCACGCCGATATCGCGGCGCTCAGCTTCGAAGATGCCCTGAACGAGCTTGAGAAGATCGTGCGGCAGATCGAGGACGGGCGGGGCAAGCTGGACGAGGCGATCTCAGCCTACGAGCGCGGCGTTGCTCTGAAGCGCCATTGCGAGAGCAAGCTTAAAGAAGCCCAAGTGAAGATCGAACAGATTACCGTTGGCGAAAACACCATCGGCACCACCGGATTTGGCGGGTAACCACAGGATGCTGACAAGCGTGAAGAGCGGGCACCTGCTGCCGGACGCCATGGCCGAGGCGAGCCGCCTGATCAACCTGGCGATCGACGACATGCTGCCGGCGCAGGACGGCGAGGACGGCCGGCTGATGGAGTCGATGCGCTATGCCTGCCTGGGCGGCGGCAAGCGCCTGCGCCCGCTGCTGGTGCTGCAGACCTCAGCCCTGTTCGGCGTGGCGCAGAGCTGTGCCGTGCGCGCCGCCGCGGCGATCGAGTTCATCCATTGCTATTCGCTGGTCCATGACGACCTGCCGGCGATGGACGATTCCGACCTGCGCCGCGGCCGCCCGACCGTGCACAAGCAGTTCGACGATGCAACGGCGATCCTGGCCGGCGATGCGCTGCTGACCTATGCCTTCGAGATCGTAGCCGATCCCCGCACGCATGAGGACCCCAATGTCCGCTGCCAGCTGGTGACCGCACTGGCCACCGCCGCCGGAGCGGCCGGCATGTGCGGCGGCCAGATGCTGGACCTGATGGGCGAGAACAAGCAGCTCGACGCCGCCGGGGTGGCCCGGCTGCAGCGGTTGAAAACCGGTGAACTGATCTCATTCTCCTGTGAAGCCGGGGCGATCCTGGGCAAGGCATCCCCGCCGCAGCGCCACGCCTTGAAAGCCTATGCACACGATCTGGGCATAGCCTTCCAGATGGCGGACGACATCCTGGATGCAACGGGCACCGAGGAAGATACCGGCAAGTCCGTTGGCCAGGACGCGGACGCGGGAAAATCGACCTTCGTCTCGATACTGGGGCTGGAGCAGGCGCGCGAGCAGGCAGCGATGCTGTCGCGCCAGGCGGCCGAGCATCTCGACATCTTCGAGGAGCGGGCCGACGTTCTGCGCGAACTGGCGCAATATGTTGTTGAACGGCGTGGATGATGAACAAAGAAGTCAGCAATTCGGAGGCCACATTGCGCAACACCCCGACTCCCCTGCTGGATGCTATCGAGGTTCCGGCCGATCTGCGCAAGCTCGACGCCAAGCAGCTGAAGCAGGTTGCCGACGAGTTGCGCCATGAGACGATCGATGCCGTTTCGGTCACCGGCGGCCATCTGGGCGCGGGGCTGGGCGTGGTCGAGCTCACCGTCGCCCTGCATTATGTGTTCAACACGCCCGCCGACCGCATCATCTGGGACGTCGGCCACCAGGCCTACCCGCATAAGATCCTGACCGGCCGGCGCGACCGTATCCGTACGCTCCGCCAGGGAGGAGGCCTGTCGGGCTTCACCAAGCGCAGCGAGAGCGAATACGACCCGTTCGGCGCGGCTCATTCCTCGACCTCGATCTCGGCCGGCCTCGGCATGGCGGTGGCGCGCGACCTGATGGGCGGCGACAACAACGTCATCGCCGTGATCGGCGACGGCTCGATGTCGGCGGGCATGGCCTATGAGGCAATGAACAATGCTGGCGCCAGCAAGAGCCGGCTGGTCGTGATCCTGAACGACAACGACATGTCGATCGCCCCGCCGGTCGGCGCGCTGTCGGCCCACCTGTCGCGGCTGATCTCCTCGCGCTCCTATCAGGGCTTGCGCCATCTGGCCAAGGAAGTGACCGGGATCTTCCCGGAGGCGATCCAGCAGGCGGCGCGCAAGGCCGAGCATCTGGCCCGCGACATCGTCGTCGGCGGCACGCTGTTCGAGCAGCTCGGCTTCTACTATGTCGGTCCGATCGACGGGCACAATCTCGATCATCTGCTCCCGGTGCTGCAGAACGTGCGCGACGGGGATATGGACGGGCCGGTGCTGATCCATGTCGTGACCGAGAAGGGCCACGGCTATGCCCCGGCCGAGGCTTCCGCCGACAAGCTGCACGCCGTCGCCAAGTTCGACGTGGTCACCGGCGCCCAGGTCAAGGGTAAGGCCGGTCCGCCGACCTATACAAAAGTGTACGGCGAATCGCTGATCCAGGAAGCCCAGGACGATCCCCGCATCGTCGCCATCACGGGCGCCATGCCGTCGGGCACCGGCCTCGACATCTTCGGCAAGGCCTTCCCCGACCGCACCTTCGATGTCGGCATCGCCGAGCAGCATGCAGTCACCTTCGCCGCCGGCATGGCGACCGAGGGCATGAAACCGTTCGCCACGATCTATTCAACGTTCCTGCAGCGGGCCTATGACCAAGTGGTGCACGACGTCGCCATCCAGTCGCTGCCAGTGCGCTTCGCCATTGACCGCGCCGGCTTGGTCGGCGCCGACGGCGCGACCCATGCAGGCTCGTTCGACCTCGCCTATCTGGGCTGCCTGCCGGGATTCGTGATCATGGCGGCGGCCGACGAGGCCGAGCTGAAGCACATGGTCGCCACAGCTGTCGCCATCGACGACCGGCCCTGCGCTTTCCGCTATCCGCGCGGCGAGGGCACCGGCGTGGCGCTGCCGGAGCGCGGCGTCGCGCTCGAGATCGGCAAGGGCCGGATCATTCAGGAAGGCACCAAGATCGCCCTCGTCAGCCTGGGCACCCGCCTGGGCGAATGCGTGAAGGCGGCAGAGCAGCTCGCCGCGCGGGGTCTCTCGACCTCGATCGTCGATGCACGCTTCGCCAAGCCGCTCGATACCGATCTGCTCCGCCGCATGGCGCGCGAGCATGAGGTGGTGATCACGGTCGAGGAAGGTTCCATGTGCGGCTTCGGTGCGATGGTGCTGCAGGATTACGCCGGCGCCGGCCTGCTCGACCGCGGGCTGAAGATCCGCACCATGGTCCTGCCTGACCTGTTCCTGGACCACGATGCCCCGGCCAAGCAGTATGACGAGGCCGGCCTCAACGCCGCCCAGATCGTCGCCACCGCGCTGGACGCGCTGGGTATCGAACGGCCGGGGGTCGTCGCCCTCAGCAGCTGAGACCCGACATGAGCATCCGCGAACCGACCCTTAGCCCGGTCCGGATCGCGGATCTGAGGCCGACCCAGATCACTGTCGGCTTCCACGAGGTGGAGGAGAAGCGGCTGGCCTGGCGCGCGCGCTCGGGCAAGAAGGAATCCGCCTATCTCGGCAGCCACATGATCCCGGTGGTCGCCGGCCCCAAGGGCCGCCTCTATGTCACCGACCATCACCATATGGCGCGGGCGATGCACGAGGAGGGCGTCACCGACGTCCTCGTCAACGTGATCGCCGACCTCAGCGCGCTGGAGAAGGACTCCTTCTGGGTGGTGATGGATTGCCGCGGCTGGTGTCACCCTTACGACGCGAACGGCGTGCGTCGGACCTTCAGCGACATTCCCGCCAGGGTCGCCGACCTGGTCGACGATCCGTTCCGCAGCCTGGCCGGCGCATTGCGGCGCGCCGGCGGCTTTGCCAAGGACGTAACACCGTTCAGCGAATTCCTGTGGGCCGACTTCCTGCGCCACCGCATGAAGCGCCGGGCCGTCGAGAGGGATTTCGACGCGGCGCTCGCGGATGCGCTGAAGCTCGCCAAGGGCAAGGATGGGGGCTATCTGCCCGGATGGTGCGGGCCGGTCGCGAATGGCTGACCTATCCCGGATGCTCCGCTTGCTGTAGAGACTGCCCTCCCGACACTGGGCCCACGACGCCCCATGGAGAGATGCATGCGTAAAGGAAAGACCAAGAACCAGATCCTCGCCAATCGCCGCAAGGGTCACCACAAAGCCCGCAATCGCCGTCGTCGCGCCCGCGCGGAGCGCTAAAGCTTCCCTTCGCCGACATGCACTGCCAGCCATACGGTCGGCAGTGCAGCGTCGGTCCAGGCGACGCGGTGGCGGCGGCCTGCCGCGATGTAGAGATGATCGCCTGGCGCCAGCGACCGCGGTTCGGTCTCATCCTCGAACTGCACAGCGGCACTGCCCGCGATCACCAGCACCCACTCAGCCCAGTTCTGGTCGTACCAGAAGCCCGGCGGGCTCGCCTGACCGGTCGACACGATGCGCTCGATCCTGGCGCCGGGCAGCGTCAGCAGATCCTCGAACAGCTCGTCCGGCGCTGACGGGTCGATCCCCGCCAGCAGGTTGCCGTCACCCACCTACCGGACCGATCCGATCTCAGGCATGCGGACCATGTCGCCCTGCGGCCCCTTGAACAGCGGCGCCAACGCCCGCGCCGCCGTGCCGGCCGCACCGTCGAGGCTTGTCAGGCTGTGGCCGACATCGCTCTCGATATCGCTGTCGCCCTTCAGCACCGCGACGGCGGCCTCGAACGGGGACAGGGGTTCCGGATAAATGCGGATCAAGCTCGGCTGGTCGGCGGGGATGGCGGCGACATCGCGCGCCACCTTGATCGCGTCCACCAGCCCGCCCAGGCTGTCGACCAAGCCGATCTGCTTGGCCTGCTGGCCGGTCCAGACCCGGCCCTTGGCCGAGCCGGCGACCGTGCCGGCCGGAATCTTGCGGCCGTTGGCGACGATGGAGATGAAGCCGTCATAGATCTGGTCGATGCCGGCATTGATCTTCTGGTTCTGCTCGGCGGTGAACGGGGTGAAGGGCGAATCCATGCCCGCGAACGGGCCGGCGGTGGTCCGGTCGGTGGTGACGCCGAGATCGGCGAGGCCTTTGCTGACAACGAACTTGCCGGAGAAGACGCCGATCGACCCGGTCAGGGTCGCCGGCTCCGCGACGATCTTGTCGGCGTCGGCGGAGATCCAATAGCCGCCGGAGGCTGCGGTCGCGCCCATCGAGACGACCACTTTCTTGCCCGCCTCCTTGGCCTTGACCACCATCCGCCGGATCGATTCCGAGCCGGAGACGGAGCCGCCAGGGCTGTCGATCCGGAAAACGATCACCTTGACGCTGGGATTGGCCATTGCCTGGGCGAAGCCCTGCATCACGGCATTGCCCTGATCCAGCCCGCGCTCCCGGTCGGCCGGATCGACGGCGCCGCCGACCCGCTCGATCTCGCCCACCTCATAGACCAGGGCGATATTCGGATGGTCATGCCGTTCCTGCGCGTTCTGCGCATAATAGTCGGGCAAGGGCATGGTCCGCACATCGGTGCCCGCCGCTTTCTTCGCCGCCGCGACGACCTCGTCGGCATAGCCGACCTGATCGATCAGCTTGGCCTGCTTGGCCTCGTCGGTGCTGAGCGGTCCGCGCGCCAGCAGCGCCCGCACCTCGTCCGGCGTCAGGTTGCGGCCGGCGGCGATGTCGGTCACCAGCTGCTGAGTCAGATCGTTGGCGAGGCTTTCCATCATCTCGCGCGCCGGCGCGGTGAAGCCCTTCTCCGTATAGGTCTCGGGCGCCGTCTTGTATTCGGCGCGCTTTGAGAATTGCGGCTCGACATCGATCTTGGCGAAGGCGTCCTTCAGGAACGGCGCCTCGAACATGACATCGGTCAGCATCGCCTGGCCCATCGGCTGGACCCAGATCTGATCGGCGGCCGAGGCCAGATAGTACTGACCGTTGCCGCCGGCGCCCTCGCCGTAATCGTCGGCGAAAGCATAGACGAACTTCTTGGCCGCCCGGAACCGCGCAAGCGCAGCCCTCAGCTCCTGCGTCTGCGCCATGCCGGCTGAGGCGTCCAGCTTCAGCACCAAGCCCTTGATCCGGTCGTCCTTTGCCGCGAGGTCGATGCCGGAGACGATCTCGCGCAGCTTCTTGGACCGCTGGGTCACCAGGGAGGTCAAACCGGTGCGGGTTGGCGATTCCTCGATGAACGGCCCCTCGACGGTCAGGGTCAGCACGGTACCCTGGGCAACCGGCGTGTGCTTGTGGCTGGCGACATAGACGCGCGACACGCCGTAGATCAGCAGCACCATCCCCAGGATCGCCAGCAGACCGATCACGGCCAGGGTACGGACGATGAAGCGCATGAATGTCTCCAGACCTGTTTTTCTTAAAGTGCGCGCTGAGGAAGGTTCAAATTTACCCCGGCCGTTCCAGGTCAGCCAATAGAAGCCGATATTTTCCTGCGTCGGTCACCAGGAAGCGCGAGGCCGGGTCGTCGGTCTCGATCTTCTGGCGCAAGCGCCAGATATGGGTTTCGACCGTATGCGTGTCGACGCCGGCGCTGTAACCCCAGACATGGGCCAGCAGCTGATCCCGGTCGACCGCGGCACCCTTCGCCGACGCCAGATAGAGCAGCAGTTTGCGCTCGAGCTCGGTCAGCCGGATAACGGCATCGGACCCGACGGCGCGCAGGAGCTGCTCCGCCGGCACGAACTCGTAGGGGCCGAGCTGCAGCAGCTCCGCCTCGTTGTCCTCGGTCCAATGCGCCTCGATCCGCGCCAGCAGGACACCGAGCCGCACGGGCCGGGCTATCGGTTCGTCGTCCGGCGCCACCGCGTCGCGCGCGCCTAAAATCAGGACCGGCCCGTCGAAACCTGCGGCGCGCAATGACCCGACGGCGCCCCGCCGCTCGGTCGGGTCGTCGAGATCGACGATCACCAGCCCACCGGCTTCCGGTGGTTCGGTCAGCGGCAGCGCGCCCCAGCCGACGGCATGCTGGTTCAGCGCACGGACGAGCATGTCGTCGGGTGCCATCACATGAACCGAATGCGAAGCTGCGGCCTCGGCCAAGATGGACCTGTCAGACCCCGCGGCTGAAGTCGGTATTGCTGAAGGGCAGCGAACGCACCCGCTTGCCGGTCGCGGCGAAGATCGCGTTGGCGACGGCCGGCGCGATGGGCGGCGTGCCCGGCTCGCCGATGCCGCCCCACTTGCTGCCGCCCGACAGCGCCAGATAGGTCTCGATTTTCGGCGCATCGGCCAGCTTCACCATCTGGTAGCTGTCGAAATTGCCCTGCTCGATCGCCCCGTCCTTGACCGTGATCTCGTCGTAGAGCGCGGCCGTCAGGCCATAGATGACGCCGCTCTCCATCTGCATTTCGACATTGCGCGGATTGACGACATGGCCGCAATCGACGGCGACGACCACCCGCTCGCAGCGCACCTTGCCCTTCGCGTCGACTGAAACCTCGGCGACCTGGCCGACGATGGTGCCGAAGGATTCGTGGATCGCGATGCCGCGGCCCTTACCCGGCGGCAGCTTCTCATGCCAGTTCGATTTCTCCGCCAGCGTGTCCAGCACCTTCAGGAAATCGTCCTTGCCGGCCAATAGCGTGCGGCGGAACTGGTAAGGGTCCTGGCCCGCCGCATGCGCCAGCTCGTCGATGAAACTCTCCACCGCGAACGCGTTCTGCGAGCTGCCGACCGAGCGCCAGAACATGGTCGGCACATGCGTGTCCTTCAGCACCGCGTCGACCCTCAGGTTGGGCACGGCATAGGGCAGGTTGACCAGCCCCTCGACCGCCATCGGCTCGACACCCGGCCCCATCGGGAAATCGAGAATTCCCTTCAGCCCCTTCAGGATCGAGCCGACCGCCGTCTGCGCCTGGATCGCGGTCGGCATCCCATCCGGACCCAGCGCGGCCTTGAGCGCGATGGCGGCCTGCGGGCGATAGCGGTCGTGCCGCATATCCTCCTCACGGGTCCAGATCAGCTTTACCGGCTTCGATATCGTCTTGGCGACCGCCAGGGCCTGAAGCAACTCGTCATTGACCGCCCGGCGGCCGAAGCCGCCGCCCAGATAGCAGTTATGGACGAAGATCTTGTCCGGGGTCACACCCAGCGTCTTCGCGGTCAGCCCGGTCGTTATCTCCGGCGCCTGGGTGCCCATCCAGATATCGACCCGGTCGGGCTGGACATGGACCGTGCAGTTCAGCGGCTCCATCGTCGCATGGGCGATATAGGGCACCTCATACAGCGCCTCGACCAGCCTGGCCTTATCAGCGCCCAGCGCCTTGCCTGCGTCGCCGACCGACTTGGCGTTTTCGAGCGGCCCCTTAAGCGCCGCGCGATAGTCTTCGCGGATCTGCGCGCTGCTGGTGCCGGCGCCCGCACCGGGATTCCATTGCACCGGCAGGGCCAGCGCGGCCTGTTTGGCGCGCCAGAACCGATCCGCGACGACGGCGACGCCGTTCGGCACCGGCACGACGCTGATCACGCCGCGCATCTTCCTGACCGCGTCGGCGTCAAAGCTTTTCACCTGGCCGCCCGGCACCGGGCACATCACGACGGCGGCATAGACCATGTCCGGCAGGCGCACATCGATGCCGAACACCGCCTCGCCCGTCACCTTGACCTTGGTGTCGAGGCGGGCCTGGGATTTGCCCATCAGGGTGAACTGATCCGGCGTCTTGATGTCCGGTTCCTTGGCCAGCGTGACCTTGGCGGCATCGTTGGCCAAGGCGCCGTAATTGATCGTCCGGCCGGTCGGCTTGTGGGTGACCTTGCTGTCGGCAGCTTCGCATTCGGCGGCCGGCACGTTCCAGCGGGTCGCCGCCGCCTGGATCAGCCGCGCGCGGGCGCTGGCGCCGGCCTGCTGCAGGTAGGGGCGCGAGGCGCGGACAGCGCTGGAGCCGCCGGTCAGCATGCCCTGATAGACCATCTTCTCCCGCATGTTGCGGTTGGGCGAGACATATTCGGAGCGGACCTTGGTCCAGTCGCAGCCCAGCTCCTCGGCCACGATCATCGGCATGGAGGTCAGCACTCCCTCGCCCATCTCGGCCTTGGCGCAGCGGATGGTCACGGTGTCGTCCGGATCGATGACGATCCAGGCATTGACCTCGCCGGCGCCGGCCCCCTGGTCATTGTTCCAGGGCGCGCCGCCCGCCAGCGGCGCGGCCCCCGCAAAGCCCGGAATGGAAACACCGATCGCCAGCCCGCCCGCGGCGGACATCGCGGCGACCAGGAAGGTGCGGCGGGAGAGCGCGGTGTCGATATGGCCCATGATCTCAGCCCCTCGCCAGCGCGGCGGCGCGGTGGATCGCGGCGCGCAGCCTTGGATAGGTGCCGCAGCGGCAGATATTGGTCAGGTTGTCGTCGATATCGGCATCGGTCGGGTTGGGGATCGCCTTCAGGAACGCGGCGGCGGCCATGATCTGCCCGGTCTGGCAATAGCCGCATTGCGGCACGTCCTCGGCGATCCAGGCGCGCTGCACCGGATGGCTCGCATCGGGCGACAGCCCCTCGATCGTGGTGATCTGGGTGCCGTTGGCATCGTCCACCGACAGCGAGCAGGAACGCACCGGCTGGCCGTCGACATGGACGGTGCAGGCACCGCACTGGGCGATGCCGCAGCCATACTTGGTCCCGGTCAGCCCGATTTCATCGCGGAGCGCCCACAATAGCGGGGTTTCGGGTTCGATATCGAGCTCGTGGCGCGCTCCATTTACGGTCAACACGATCATGCGCGATCTCCGGCAGGGCGAATTTGGCGGTCTCTGGATGTTGGGGGTTGGGCACCCGGAATCCAAGTACAATTGTCACTATAGCACGGATTGCGCGGGCGACAGCGGCAAGACGCGGCCCCGCGGCCCGCACGCGCATCGCGTTTACATTGCTGGCATTTCTTGCAATCTTTTCGTTTCCCATTCGGCTCTCGAATGAATATGGGGTGGGATGGCGTTCGGGGAATTCGCTTATAGTTTCGCGCTGTTCGATTCCGATCGCCGGCTGGTCGATTGGGATGCCGGCTTCGAACGCGAATGGCTGTATGCAGCCCCCGTGCTGACGCCCGGCATGACCTATCCCGAAATGTTGCGGGCGGCGCTGAGCGCCCCCGAGGCGCAGGGCTTCGTCGCCGATAATTACGGCGGCACCGGCGTCGAAGCGATGATGCGGGACCGCATCGCCAGCTTCGGCACGGACCGCAGCTGGGAATACAGGACGCCCGAGAACCGGATCGTGCGGGTGGACGAGCGGCGGAGCGCGCAGGGCGGCATCCGGCGTTTCGCCTGGGACGTGACCGAGGAACACCAAGCCACGACCGCCCTGACCGAAGCACGCCAGCGGCTGGAAGCCGCCGATTCCGATACCGGCGCCGTTTTCACGGAGACCCGGCGCAATCCCGACGGAAGCTATGTCTTCGAGCCGATGAGCGAGAGCCTCATGCGGCTGCTTCACTTTCCGCCCGAGATCGCCGGGCAGGACCCGATGTTCTTTTATTCGCGCATGATCACGACGCCTGAGGAGGATGCGCAGCGCGGGAGCGCGATGGAGCGTGCGGCGGAGACGCTCGAAATCTGCTCATACGATTATCGCGTCCGCGACGGCCAGGACAATATCCTGTGGATCCGCCAGTCGATGCTGCCCCGGCGCGAGCCCGACGGCACAATCATCTTCTCAGGCGTCATCCGCGACGTCACCCGCGAAAAGTCGGCGGAGGATGAGGTCGAGATGCTGCGCTCGGTCGTCGTCCGCTCGACCGACTCGATCGCCGTCTTCGAGAGCCAGCCGGGCACCGATCGCAACAGCAAGGTCGTCTATGTGAACCAGAAGTTCACCGAGCTGTTCGGCTACACGCCGGATGAGCTCGTCGGCCGGCCCATCGAAATGCTGACGCCGAGCAGCCCCGAGACGAGCTCAGCCCAGCAGATGACCGCGGCTCTGCTGCGCAATGACGGCTCGCCGATCTCGTTCGAAACGCAGGATAAGAACGGCCGCCCGTTCTGGGTAGAACTGCGGATTTCCACCATCCAGCGCTTCCCGAACGGCGGCTTCCGCTGGACCGTCATCGGCCGCGACGTCACCGAGCGCCGCAACACCGAGATCGAACTGTTACGCGCGAAGGATGAAGCGGAAGCGGGCAACCGGGCGAAGGGCAACTTCCTGGCCAATATGAGCCATGAGCTGAGAACCCCGCTCAATGCCATCATCGGCTTCACCGAGCTGATCGAGCACGGTGTCGCCCGCACCGGCTGGACGCCGGCCTATAGCGAATACCTGTCCGATGTCAGTGAGAGCGGGCGGCATCTGCTCGACCTCATCAACACCATCCTCGACCTGTCGAAGATCGAGGCCGGGTCGCTGCAGCTGTCCATCGCGCCGGTCGATCTGTGCGAGCTGGTCGATACCTCGCTGGCGCTGGTATCGGGCCTGGCAAAGACCGGCAATGTCTCGCTCACGACCAAGCTGCCGCCCGGATCCCCCCAGATTCAGGGCGACTTCATGAAACTGAAGCAGGTTCTGCTCAATATCCTGTCCAACGCGATCAAATTCACGCCGGCTGGCGGCCAGATCCGGACCGTGGCCCATCTCACCGCCAAGCATGCCGTCATCACGGTGAGCGACACCGGTGTCGGCATCGCAAAGGCCGACCTCGAGCGGGTCACCCAACCCTTCTTCCAGGTCGAAAACACCCTGTCGCGCAAATTCGCCGGCAGCGGCCTCGGCCTCGCCATCGCGCGGGAGCTGGTCAATCTGCACAAGGGCAGGCTGGAAATCGACAGCACCGAAGGCAAGGGGACGACGGTGCGGATCCTGCTGCCGCGTTTAATTGCATAGCGTCAGGCGGATAAGCGCTACGCTCATCCACCCTGCCAGGGAAGCTAAGCAGATCTAAGCTCGGCCGTCGGATTACGCTTCGTAATCCGACCTACACGAGCTAAGTCTGCGGGAAACCGCGCTTCATCAGATCGTAGGGATGCGCCCAGCCGGGCAGCGCGGCGATGCGTTTGGCCCAGGCGTCGATATTGGGGAATGCGGCACGGTCCATGCCGGTCGGCTCATCGAAATAGATGTAGCCGGCCATCGAGATGTCGGCGAGTGTCGGGCGGTCGGCGGCGATGAAATCGCGGCCGGCGAGGTGAGCCTCGACCGTCTTGTAGGCGCCCAGCGCCCTGCCCCGCAGGAATTCCGTCACCGGCGTCTCGCCGCTCTTGTTGAGGCCGTAGATGAAGCGGAGCGTGGCGTAATAGCTGGTGAATTTGTGGTTATCGAACAGGATCCAGCGCCAGATCTCCCGCGCCTCGTCACCGTTCGCCGGGCCGAATTTGCCGGTTTTTTCCGCCAGGTAGTGGAGGATCACGCCGCTTTGCGTGATTCGCTTGCCCTGATGCTCCAGCACCGGAATTTCGCCGAGTTCATTGACCTCGGCCAGATAGCGTTCCGTCCGCTGCTCGCCGCGGAAGAAGTCGACAAAGACCGGCTCCCAATCGAGCCGGCAGAGATTGAGCATAAGGGCGGCCTTATAGGCATTTCCCGACTCGCCCATGCCATAAAGACGATACTCCGCCACTCCAATTCTCCTGACTACTTAGTCTGTACTTGGCCTATTTTCGCGAGAGCTTCGCCAGTACATCATCTAATTGATCCATCGTCTTATAGGATATTGATAATGTGCCGCTCGATCCGTGCGCATCTATCGAGACGCGCAAGCCCAGACGCTCGGTCATATCGCGTTCCAGGGCGAGCAGGTCGGCGTGCTTGGGCTTTGCGGACGGCGGGGTCGCGACCGGCTTGGCGGACGGTTTGCGCATATCCTTCGATGCGTTGGCCATCCGCTCGGTCTCGCGGACCGACAAACTGCGGCCGGTAACTTCCCTTGCCAGCGTCTCCGGGTCGGGCGCGGTCAGCAAGGCACGGGCATGGCCCGCTGACAACTCGCCCGACTGCATCATGGCCTTGACCCCGTCCGGCAGGGCCAGCAGGCGCAGCATGTTGGCGACGTGGCTGCGGCTCTTGCTGACCAAAGCACCCAGTTCGGAGTGCGAATGGCCGAACTCGTCCATCAGCCGCTTGTAGCCCTCGGCCTCTTCCAGCGCCGACAGGTCCTGGCGCTGCAGGTTTTCGACCAGCGCGATCTCGAGCGCCTGGGTGTCCGACAGGCTCTGTACGATGACCGGCACGTCGTGCAACGCGGCGCGCTGCGCCGCCCGCCAGCGCCGTTCGCCCGCGATGATTTCATAGGCGTCCGCCTCGCCTGCGATCGGCCGCACCAGGATCGGCTGCAGCAGCCCGTGCTGGCGGATCGAGGAGGCGAGTTCGTCCAGCAGCGCCTCGTCGAAATGCCGGCGCGGCTGAAAGCGGCCGGGGCGCAGGTAGGTGACGGGCAGGGTCGAGCCTCCGGCGGTCGCGGGGGCCTGCGTCGCGGCCGGCGCCTCGGGAGTAGACACCCGATAGGACGCCTCCGCCTCACCGAAAAGATGGGACAGGCCGCGCCCCAAGCCTTTCTTTTTAATAGGATTCTCAGCCATTTCCGCGTTTCCCCTCGAACCGCTTCAGGAACTCCGCGGCCAGCTGGATATAGGCCTGGGCGCCGACACAGCGGTGGTCGTAGATCAGCACCGGCAAACCGTATGAGGGGGCTTCGGACACTCGCACATTGCGGGGAATGATAGTCTCGAACACCGTGGCTGCGAAGTGGCCGCGCACATCCTGGGCCACCTGCTCGGACAGGGAATTGCGCCGATCGAACATGGTGAGGATGATGCCCGCCAGCTCCAGTTTGTTGTTGAAAGCCTTCTTAACCCGCTCGACCGTCTGCACGAGATAGGACAGGCCTTCCAGCGCATAGAACTCGGTCTGGAGCGGGACCAGCAGCGCATCCGCCACGACCAGGGCGTTCAGGGTTAAAAGGTTCAGCGACGGCGGGCAGTCAATCAGTATGTAGTCGAACTGCCTCGCGACCGGCGCCAAGGCTTCCTTCAGGCGCTGCTCGCGCCGCTCCGACGTGACCAGTTCGATCTCCGCCCCGGCAAGGTCGACAGTCGACGGGATGATCGAAAGGCGGGGAATGGTGGTGGTGACGATCGCATCGGCAGCCGGGACCGCGCCCATCAGCACGTCATAGGTGCCGTTCTCGCGCTGCGCCCGCTCGATGCCGAGCCCGGTCGAGGCGTTGCCCTGGGGGTCGAGGTCGATCACCAACGCCGTCTTGCCCATCGCGGCCAGCGCCGTGCCGAGATTGATCGCGGTAGTGGTCTTGCCGACCCCACCCTTCTGGTTCACCAGGGCAAAGGTCCGGAATTTGCTCATAGGCGGGCCTCGGTTACTTCGGAAAGCCGGAAGATCGTCGATTCCGGATCGGTCACGCTGGGGAAGCGTTCGGTCTTCATATGCCACTTGCGGGCGGCAACCGCCATCTCTTCTTCGGCTTTCCGACCCTTAGGAAACAGGCAGACACTGTTTTGCCCCAGGAACCGGCGCCCGTAACCCAGAAGCTGATCCAGCGGCTTCAGCGCGCGGGCAGTGACGGTCCCCGCAACGAACGGCTTTATCGCCTCGGCCTTCTTGCCGTGGATGGTGACCGGAAGGTCCAGGGCCTTCGCGACGGACTGCAGAAAGGCGATCTTCTGCATGTTATGTTCGACGAGATGGACCTGCGGCAAGCCGAGAATTGCCAGGACCAGGCCGGGAAAGCCCGCGCCGGTGCCGATATCGACTACGGGCCTGTCCGGATCCGGGATCAGGGGCAAAAGCTGCGCGGAATCGAGGAAATGCCGCGTCCAGATAATGTCGGCCGTCGTTCCGGAGATCAGGCTAAGTGTCTGATTTCGCTCAAGAAGAAGGTTTTCGTAGCGCGCCAGCCGCGCTTCTGTTTCACGTGAAACAGGAAACGCGGACAGAAATTCCGCACGCGGATCAGCCGGCAAGGGCGGCCTGAGCTTCGCCGGCAGGACGGCGCTTCACGTAACGCAGCAACGCAGCCAGTGCGGCGGGGGTGACGCCGGGTATCCGCGCAGCCGCGCCGAGCGTCGCAGGCCGGGCCTTCGTCAGCGCCAGACGGATCTCGGTGGAAAGGCTTCCGACCGCGGCATAGTCGAGGTCGGCCGGAAGCATCAGGGCGTCGTCCCGGCGCAGCGCCCGGATATCTGCCTCCTGCCGGTCGAGATAGCCGGCATAGCGCGCATCGATCTCAATCTGCTCGGCGATCAGCGGCGAGAACGCCCGCAGGTCCGGCCAGATCGCGGAAAGGCGCGGCAGATCGACATCCGGCAGCCTCAGCAGGTCCGCCACCGATCGGCGCACGCCATCGGCATTGACATGGATGCCCATCCGGCCGAGTTCCGGGGGAGTCGCGGTGAGGCTGGCGACCAAGGCACGCGCGGCGGCCAGATCGTCCATCTTGGCCTGGAAAGCGCCGGCCCGGGCCGGGCCGACGATGCCGAGATCGATGCCCCGACCGGTCAGACGCTGATCGGCATTGTCGGCGCGCAAGGTCAGGCGATATTCGGCGCGCGACGTGAACATGCGGTAAGGCTCTGGCGCCCCGCGCGTCACCAGATCGTCCACCATCACGCCGATATAGCAATCGCCCCGGCTGAGGCTTGCACCCTCCATGCCGCCGGCACGCCGCGCGGCGTTGAGGCCGGCGAGCAGGCCCTGCGCCCCCGCCTCTTCATAGCCGGTGGTGCCGTTGATCTGCCCGGCCAGGAACAGGTTCCGGACCCGCCGGGTCTCGAGCGTGGGCTTCAGCTCCCGCGGATCGACAAAATCGTATTCGATGGCATAGCCCGGCCGGAACATCTCGGCCTTCTCCAGGCCTGGGATGGTCTTCAGCAGCGCGCGCTGCACCTCTTCCGGCAGCGAGGTCGAAATCCCGTTCGGGTAGATCGTCGGGTCGTCGAGCCCTTCGGGCTCAAGAAAGATCTGGTGCTGCTCTTTGTCGGCGAAGCGCACCACCTTGTCCTCGATCGACGGGCAATAGCGCGGGCCGCTGGCGGAAATCTGGCCCGAATACATCGGCGCGCGGTGCAGGTTCTCCCGAATCAGCGCGTGGCCCGCCGGGCTGGTATAGGTGATGTGGCACGGAACTTGCGGAGTCGTGATCCGCGCGGTCATCGTCGAGAACGGCTCGGGCGGATCGTCACCCGGCTGAACCTCCAGCACCGACCAATCGATGGTCCGGCCATCCAGACGCGGCGGCGTCCCGGTCTTGAGCCGCCCGAGCGCGAAGCCACAGGCCGCCAGCCGATCCGACAACCCCAACGCCGGCGCCTCGCCGGCGCGGCCCGCGGGAATCTGCGTCTCACCGATATGGATCAGCCCGTTCAGGAAGGTGCCGGTTGTCAGCACCACAGCACCGGCGCGCAGATGGCGCCCGTCCGCCAGCACCACGCCGCCGACGGCAGCATCCCCGTCCATAATCAGGTCGACAACACCGCCAGTGACGATCTCGAGCCCTGGCTGTTCGGCCAGCAGATCCTGCACCGCCTGGCGATACAGCTTGCGGTCCGCCTGCGCCCGAGGCCCGCGCACGGCGGGGCCCTTCGACCGGTTCAGCATACGGAACTGGATTCCGCCGCGATCGATGGCGCGGCCCATGATGCCGTCCAGCGCATCGATTTCCCGCACCAGATGGCCCTTGCCCAGGCCGCCGATGGCCGGATTGCAGGACATCACGCCCACTGTGGCCGGATCATGCGTCACCAGCGCGGTGCGCGCGCCCATCCGCGCGGCGGCGGCAGCGGCTTCCGTCCCGGCGTGCCCGCCGCCGACAACTATGACGTCCCATGTCTCCATGGCGGCGGAATGTACGGACTTACGGCCGGTGGGTCAAAGGCAGCTTCTGTGTTTCACGTGAAACAGCGTGCCGATCATTTGCCGATGCAGAAATCCCGGAAGATCGCATCGAGCATGTCCTCAATATCGATGCGGCCGGTGATACGGCCGAGCTCGTCTGCTGCGCGGCGGAGGTCCTCGGCCGCCAACTCAGGGAGTTCGGCTGTCTGTGCTGCGTCGAGGGCGGCGAGACAGCGCGTAAGGGCCTCCCTGTGGCGGGC
>Ga0207694_10000471_pt1 | contig 36864 bp, 33 predicted proteins | sample KBSC34metaG_FD_184353 | JGI IMG/M metagenome (GOLD analysis project Ga0207694, IMG submission 184353) | Corn rhizosphere microbial communities from Kellogg Biological Station, Michigan, USA - KBS C3-4 metaG (SPAdes) (version 2) | ecosystem: Host-associated > Plants > Roots > Rhizosphere > Soil... | reverse complement strand
GCAGCGCGGTGTACGCCACCGCCCGCACCCGCCAGCGCAGGTAGAGGGTGGCCAGGGAGCGCAGGCCGTCGGGGTAGCGGCCGGTGAAGAGGATGGCGAACCACCCGATCAGCGCCGCCACCGCCGCTGCGGCGCCCAGCACCCCGCCGCCGCCCCACCCGGTGCGCGCGCCCTCGGGCGAGCTCCAGGTCCAGGACGCGGCGAACGCCACGGGGCCGCCCACCAGCAGCAGGTGGGGGATTGCCAGGAAGATGCGGAAGCCGGTTGTGAGCCGGTTCCGGTCCTCCAGGACGGGGGGTACGTGCACGTCCACCGGGTGGGTGCGGACGGACGGATGGCCGAGCTCGGTCGCGAGCGTGCTCATGGAGTCGCTCCCGTGGCTGACGGGTTGATGCGCACGGCCACCGTGGGCCGCGCGGCGCGCTCCGCCGGGGCCCGGACGGGCGCACGCTCCAGCTCCAGCAGGTCCAGCGTGGTGCGCAGCACCGCGTCGGGGTTGAGCGAGATGCTGTCGATCCCCTGCGCCACCAGGAAGCGCGCGAACTCGGGATAGTCGCTGGGCGCCTGCCCGCAGAGGCCGATCTTCCGCCCCGCCACGTGGGCCGCGCGGATCGCGCGCGCGATCATCCGGCGCACCGCGTCGTTGCGCTCGTCGAAGAGGCGGGCGACCTGCGCCGAGTCGCGGTCCACCCCCAGCACCAGCTGCGTCAGGTCGTTGCTCCCGATGGAGAAGCCGTCGAACAGCTCCGCGAAGTGCTCGGCCAGGAGCACGTTGCTGGGGACCTCGCACATCACGTAGACCTCCAGCCCGGCGGCGCCGCGCACGAGCCCGTGCCCTGCCATCTCCGCGAGCACGCGGCGGCCCTCCTCCGGGGTGCGGCAGAAGGGGACCATCACCTTCACGTTGCCGAGCCCCATCTCCTCGCGCACGCGGACGAGTGCCCGGCACTCCAGCGCGAAGGCCTCGCGGTAGGCCTCGTCGTAGTAGCGCGACGCGCCGCGGAAGCCCAGCATCGGGTTCTCCTCAGCCGGCTCGAAGGCGCGGCCGCCCGGCAGCCCCGCGTACTCGTTGGTCTTGAAGTCCGAGAAGCGCACGATCACGTCGTTCGGCCAGAAGGCCGCCGCGATCGTCCCCACCCCCTCGGCCAGGCGGGTGACGAAGTAGTCGGGCGGGGAAGGGTAGCCGGCGGCGCGCGCGAGCACCTCCGCGCGCTCGCGGGGCTCCTCCACGCGCTCCGGGTGGAGGAGCGCCATCGGGTGCGCGCGGATCTGCGAGGCGATGATGAACTCGATGCGCGCCAGCCCCACCCCGTCGCAGGGGAGCCGGGAGAGGGCGAAGGCCTCGTCGGGGTTGCCGACGTTCATCATCACCTTCACCTGCGGCCGCCCGAGCGACGAGACGTCGGCGCGCTCCACGTGGTGGGCCACCGCGCCGCGGTACACCACCCCCTCGTCGCCGCCGGCGCAGGAGACGGTGACCTCCGAGCCGTCAGGGATCGCCGTGGTGCCGTCTCCCGTGCCGACCACGGCGGGGAGGCCGACCTCGCGGCTCACGATCGCCGCGTGGCAGGTGCGCCCGCCGCGGTCGGTCACCACGGCGGCGGCGCGCTTCAGCACCGGCTCCCAGTCGGGGTCGGTCATCTCCGTCACCAGCACCTCGCCCTCGGCCAGCCGGCCCAGGTCCGCCACCGAGCGGATCACCCGCGCGCGGCCGGCGCCGATCTTCTCCCCCACGCTGCGTCCGCGCGCCAGCACCTCCCCCGTGCCGTCCAGCAGGTGCCGCTCCAGCACCGGCGTCTCGCGGCGCGAGTGCACCGTCTCCGGGCGCGCCTGCAGGAGGAAGAGCTCGCCGGTGCGGCCGTCCTTCGCCCACTCCATGTCCATCGGCGTGGGCGTCCCCCGCAGCGCGCTGTAGTGGTCGTCCACCGCGCACGCCCAGCGGGCCAGCGTCAGCACCTCGTCGTCCGCGAGCACCAGCCGGGCGCGGTCCTCCGGGGGCACGGGGACGGACTTCACCCGCACGGTGCCGCCCTCGGCGTAGACCAGCTTCGTCTCCTTGGAGCCGGCGCGGCGCCGCAGGATGGGCCGGAACCCCTGCCGCAGGGTGGGCGCGAACACGGTGTACTCGTCGGGGCTCACGCTCCCCTGGACCACGCTCTCGCCCAGTCCCCAGGCGGCGCTGATCACCACGGCGCCGCGGAACCCGCTCTCGGGGTCGAGCGAGAACATCACCCCCGCCGAGCCCAGGTCGGAGCGCACCATCTTCTGCACCCCCACCGAGAGCGCCACGTCGCGGTGCCCGTAGCCGTGCTGCGCGCGGTAGACGATGGCGCGGTCGGTGAAGAGCGAGGCGTAGCAGCGCCGCACCGCGGCCAGGAGCGCCGCCTCGCCGGCGACGTTCAGGAAGGTCTCCTGCTGCCCGGCGAAGCTCGCGTCGGGAAGGTCCTCGGCGGTGGCGCTGCTGCGCACCGCCACGTCGCACCCGGCGCCGTACTCGGCCTCCAGCCGGCGGTAGGCCTCGCGCACGGCGTCGGCGAGCTCCGCGGGGAGCTCCGCCGCGCGGAAGGCGGCGCGGACCGCACGCCCGGCCGCCTGCAGCCGCTCCAGGTCGCCGACGTCGAGCGACGAAAGCTCGCCGTCGATCACCGCGTGCAGTTCCGCCCGGTGCACGAAGGCGCGGTACGCCGAGGCGGTGGTGGCGAAGCCGTTCGGCACGCGCACCCCCGCGGGGGCGAGCGCCCGCCTCAGCTCGCCGAGCGAGGCGTTCTTTCCGCCCACCCGGGGCACGTCGTCCAGGCACAGCGCGTCGAACCAGCGGACCCACTCCTCGCCCGCTGCGAGCGCCTCGAACCGCGCTTCAGCACTCGGCTTCGGCGTCGGCGAGGGGGACACGGTCGTGGGGCCCATAGGTCGTGCTCGCTTCCAGGGTGGCGGCGTTCGGCGCGGGCGGCGCCGGCGGCGGAGCGTCTGCGTGCCCGCCGGCGCGGTGCACCGCGACCGGGAGCGGGTGGCGCTCGGGCATCATCAGGTCGGTCGACATGGCCATCTCCTCGCGTTCAGGTGACTCGCCCCCGCCGCCGGGCGGCTGGCATCCCGTCCGGCGGCGCGGGCCCGATCGTACGCGGCGGGGCTCAGGGCGCGCGCCGTTCCACGCTCCACGTCCCGGAGACGGATCCGCGCGGCTCGCCGCGGATGACGAAGGTGCCCCGCAGCCGGTCGCCCGCCACGCGTCCCTCGAAGGTGGTGAACACCCTGCAGCTGCACTCGGGGTCGAGGTAGGGGTCCAGGGCGCCGGTGACCCGGTCGCCCTCCAGGCGTACGAAGCGGATGGTGAGCACCTGCGGGGCGAGCGACGCGCGCACCACGGTGCCGGGCTCGCCCTCCGGGGCGCGCTGCAGCGCCTGGCTCGAGCCGCGCGGCACCATCACCACGTCGCCCTGCGCCGTGTCGCGGCCGGCGTCCAGGTGGAAGACGATGCTCCCGCCGCGTCCCAGCGCCGGGCTCTCGTACTCGCCCACCCACTCCCCCACCAGCGTGGCCGTGCTCCCGGACCCGGCGCTCACCGGCACCAGGGCGGGCGGGGCAGGGGTGCAGGCGGCCGAGGCGGCCGCCGCCAGGACGATCCATGTCGCGCGCATCGGAACCCTCCCGTTCTGGAGGTACGTCGCAGTGACGCGCCCGTCCGCGGCCGGGTCCGGCCGCGAACGGGCGCGAACGATTCAGCCCACCGTGATCGCCACCTTGAGCACGCCGTCGCGCTGGTGGCCGAAGAGGTCGTACGCCTCCTCGATGCGGTCCAGCGCGAAGCGGTGCGTCACCAGCGGGCGCAGGTCGGCGCGGCCGCTGGCCACCACGTTCAGCAGGCGCCGCATCCGCTCCTTCCCGCCGGGGCAGAGGGTGGTCACGATCCGGTGGTCCCCCAGCCCCGCGGCAAAGGCGTCCAGCGGCAGCTCCAGCTTCCCGGAGTAGACGCCCAGGCTGGAGAGCACCCCGCCGGGCTTCAGCACCCGCAGGCAGCTCTCGAAGGTCTGCTGCGTGCCCAGCGCCTCGATGGCGACGTCCACGCCGCGCCCATCGGTGAGCTCCATGATCCGCTCCACCGGGTCCTCGCGGTGGAAGTCGACGGTGAAGTCCGCCCCCAGCATGGCCGAGGTCTCCAGCCGCTCGGGGAGGCCGTCGACGGCGATGATTCGCGTGGCGCCCCGGAGCCGCGCCCCCACCGTGGCGCAGAGCCCGATCGGCCCCTGCGCGAACACCGCCACCGTGTCGCCGATGCGGATCCTGCCGCTCTCCGCGCCGCCGAAGCCGGTGCTCATGATGTCGGGGCACATCAGCACCTGCTCGTCGGTGAGCCCGTCCGGCACCGGGGTGAGGTTGGCCATCGCGTGGGGGATGCGGACGTACTCGGCCTGGCAGCCGTCGATGGTGTTCCCCAGCCGCCACCCGCCCATCGCCTTCCCCCCGCACTGCGACTGGAGCCCCTCCAGGCAGGTGTTGCACTGCCCGCAGGGGGTGATGGCGCCCGCGATCACGCGCTGTCCCACGCGGTAGCCGGTCACCCCGGGGCCGAGCGCGGCAATTACTCCGACCGGCTCATGGCCGATCACGCGGCCCGGGGCCACCGGGTACTCGCCCTTCAGGATGTGGACGTCGGTCCCGCAGATGGTGGTGGTGGTCACGCGCAGCAGCGCGTCGCCGGGGCCGAGCTCGGGAATCGGCACCTCGCGCAACTCGATGCGGCCGGGCGCGACGAAGACCGCGGCCTTCATGGTCCCCACGGTGCGGCCGTCCAGTACGACGGGGGTGGCGGTGCTCAGGGTGCTCATGGTCCCTCCCGGGGTGCGTTCGTCCTTTGGAGATATAGGCGTTTGGCGGGTGCGGCGGCGTAGGGGCGCGGTGGAGTTCGTGTCGGGGGTTGCCGGTCCCTCTCCTGTAGGGAGGGCGTGCATGGGGCGCCGCCGCGGGGGGCCGGGATGGTGGGATAATCCTTACGCGGCCGCGCGCCCTCCCCTGACAGGCCGGGGGAGCCGGCGGCGTATCCTGCAGGTGGGAGCGGGAGGACCGCCTTCCGCTGCTCGCGTACCGCGAACGGGAGGAGGACGAAGATGTCGAACCGGATCCCCGTGGTCGTGGCCGGGGTCTCGGAGCTCCAGGCCAACGACCCCACGCTCCTGGTGGCGACGGAGGTGGCCCGCGCCGCGCGCGCGGCGCTGCACCTGGTCCACGCCTACCAGCTTCCGCCCCTGCTCACCCTATCGCCGGGGCTCGAGGCGGCGCTGCCCGAGGGGTACGCGCGCTACGCCGAGATGCTGCAGGGGTCGCTCGAGGCGGCCGCCCGTGCACTCCCCGGCGGCGAGGCGGCTCGCTGCCGGGTCGTGCTCGGCGCCGCCGGGCCGGCGCTGGCGGACGTCGCCGACGAGGTGAAGGCCGACCTGCTGATCGTCGGCGCCGCGCACGGCACGCGGCTGGGCCGCGCGCTCCTGGGCACCACCGCGCAGCGCGCGCTGCGGCAGTCGCGGGTGCCCGTGCTGGTGGCTCGGCGCCCCGTCACCCCGCCGCTCGGCCGCGTGCTGCTGACCACGGACCTCTCCGAGCTGAGCGGCGCGGTGCACGACACGGCGCTCGCGACCATCGTCACCTTCTTCGGCACGCCCACGAAGATCAGGTCGCTGATGGTGCTCGGCTGGATGGGCGTTCCGGCCCCGCTCACGCACGCCGCCCTCGACCACGCCGCCGAGCGGGAGCTGGAGGCGTTCCTGCGGGCGCACCGTCCGGGGCCGCGGGTGGAGCCGGTGGTGCGCACCGGGTTCACCGCCGCCGAGATCGTCGACGAGGCGCGGGACTGGGGCGCGGAGTTGCTGGTCGTGGGCACGCACGCCCGCGGGTGGGGCGCGCGCATGATGCTGGGGAGCGTGGCCGAGGCGGCGCTGCGCGACGCGCCCTGCAACGTGCTCGCGATCCCGCCGGTGCGCGTGGCTGCGGTCGTCGCGCCTGCGGAAGAGCAGCCGGAGGAGGCGATCGAGGCGGCCGCGCTGGCCGGCATCGGGCTCTGAGAGGGCGGCGGACCGGCACGGCAGGTTCGCCGGGGGTTTTCGGCCAAGGTGAGTACGCCAGGGGGCGGCAGCGTGGCTGCCGCCCCCTCGCGATCGGTCGAACCCGTTCTGGCCTCGGTCGAGTCCGATCGTCGGAAGCCCAAATCCGATTGCTGGGGTAAAGTCAGAGATCGCCCCCGTGCTGGCGGGGGAGGGCTCGTTCGGGAAACGAGCGACGAACTGGGCGAACCCCATCGAATGATCTCCCGCAGTAGCACCCAGGTTCGTTCACGCATGTGCCGCCATCACCGCCCGGTCCAGCGAGCGGTACTGGATGGCCTCGCTCACGTGGGCGGTGGTGATGTCGCCGCCGCCGTCGAGGTCGGCGATGGTGCGGGCGATCTTCAGCACCCGGTGGTACGCGCGGGCGCTCAGGCCCAGGCGGGTGATGGCCGTCCGCAGCAGCGCGTCGCCGCCCTCGCCGATGGCGCAGTGCTCGCGCAGGTCGCGCGCGGTCATGTGCGCGTTCGCGTGCACCTCGGCGCGCTCCCCGAAGCGGGCCCGCTGCACCTCCCGCGCGCGGGCCACGCGCCCCCGGATTAGCTCGCTGGGCTCGCCGGCGCGCTTGTCGGCCAGGTCGCGGTAGCGCACCGCCGGCACCTCCACGTGCAGGTCGATGCGGTCCAGCAGCGGCCCCGATACGCGGCCGAGGTACCGCTGCACCGCCTGCGGCGCGCACGTGCAGCGACGCTGGCTGTCCCCATGGTGGCCGCAAGGGCACGGGTTCATCGCCGCGACGAGCATGAAGCGCGACGGGTAGGTGAGAGAAACTGCGGCCCGAGACAAAGTGACTTTCGCATCCTCGATCGGCTGGCGGAGCACTTCAAGCACGTTGCGGCGGAACTCCGCCAGCTCGTCGAGGAAGAGCACGCCGTGGTGGGCGAGCGAGACCTCGCCGGGCTTGGGCGTGGAGCCGCCGCCGATCAGCCCCGCGTCGGAGATGGTCGTGTGCGGGTTGCGGAAGGGGCGCGCGGCGACCAGCGCCCGGTCGCCGCCGAGCAGCCCGGCCACGGAGTGGATCTTGGTGGTCTCCAGCGCCTCGTCGAAGGTGAGCGGCGGGAGGATGCCGGGGAGGCGCTGCGCCAGCATCGTCTTCCCCGAGCCCGGCGGGCCGACCATCAGGATGTTGTGCGCGCCGGCCGCGGCGACCTCCAGCGCGCGCTTCACGTGCTCCTGCCCCTTCACGTCCGCGAAGTCGTTCTCGCACACCGACGCGGCGCGGAAGAGCGCGTCGCGGTCCAGCACCGTCCGCGGCAGCTCCGCCGAGCCCTCCAGGAAGCCGACCACCTCCTTCAGCATCTTCGCGCCGCGCACGTCGATCTCTCCGACCACCGCGGCCTCGCCCACGTTGTGCTCGGGGAGCACCACCCCCGCGAACCCCGCGTCGCGCGCGGCGATGGCCAGCGGGAGCGCGCCGCGGATCGGGCGCAGCGCGCCGTCCAGCCCCAGCTCGCCCGCCATCAGGTAGCGCTCCAGCCGCTCGACGGAGCGCATCTGCCCCGCGCCGGCCAGCATCCCCACGGCAATCGGCAGGTCGAAGGCGCTCCCCATCTTGGGGATGTCCGCGGGCGCCAGGTTCAGCGTGTACTTGCGCGGCGGCAGGTACTGGCCGCTGTTGGCGAGGGCGGCGTGGACGCGGTCGCGGGCCTCCTTCACCGCGCCCTGCGGCAGGCCGACCATGTAGAAGGCGGGGACGCCGCTGGAGACGTCGGCCTCCACGGTGACCAGGTAGGCGTCGATGCCGAGCACGGCCCCGGCGGTGACTCGCGCGAGCACGGAAGGCTCCGGAGAGGGGAGAGATGAACGAAGCGCACGGTACGGCCTGAATGCTAATGGCCGCCGTGCGCTGGTTCTACGTCTCCGGCCGTGCCTGCGCTGGCCTATTCCTGGTGCTTCCGGCGAGGCCGCGCGTGGAGTCTCGCGGGCCGCCGTTGCGGAGTCCGCGGCCGAGAGCAGCCGGCGTGGCGGCCGCGGCAGCCACCGTCGCCTCGGCCCCTCCGATGACCTGCGTGGCCCCGAAGGAGCCGCAAAGCAGCTCCACCGCCCGCAGGCGCCCGCCCCATCGCGGTAAGGTTTTCAGCCCGCGGTGGCTCTTACTTGGAGTCGGTACCGTGCCTGGCGACGCGCGGTGTACGCCGGGGGACGATGGTTTCCACCCGATCCGGGCCACCGCGGGACCGCCGGCGCCGTCGTCATGGGAACTCACCTGCTCCAAGGGAGGCCGCGTGGGCAACCGTCGCCGAATCGTCCTGGACGTGGTGCTGTGGGTGTTTGCCCTGTTCCTCGCGTGGGTGTTCGCCAGGCAGGGCATCGCCAAGTTCTCCGATCACAGCGGGTGGGCCCGGGCCTTTCGGTCCTGGCATTTTCCGGTGTGGTTCCGGGTGTGCGTTGGCGTCGCGGAGACCGCTGCGGCATTATTGCTCCTGGCTCGCCGCACGGCCTTCGCGGGTGCGGCGATCATCGTCGCCGTCATGCTCGGCGCGATGGCCACGCATGTCTGGTGGGGCCAGCCCGGCCAGGTCACGAGCGAGATCCTGCCGCTCCTGCTGGCGACCGCCGTCGCGATCGGCCGCCGCAGGTCGTTCATCCTTCCCCGTCGACGGGGTGCCCGACCGTGAGCGCGAGCGCAGCAGTGGACACCCCGCGGCTGGTCGAAACGGCCCGCGACCCGGCCGCGCCCCTGCACGAGCAGCAGCGTGCGTTCACGCAGCTCGTCGAGCAGTCGCAGCACCTCGTGTTCGGTCTCGCCCTCACGCTACTTCGCGACGCGGACGATGCCAGGGACGCCGTACAGGAAGCGTACGCAACCGCCTGGCTTCGGCTGAGCCAGCTTCGCGATCCATCCGCGTTCGCTACCTGGCTGAAGACGATCGTCGCCACGCAGTGCACCCGCCAGCTGCGGCGCCGAACGCGGCGGCCCGAGCCGGTGGAGCCGTCCGAATCGGTCGAAGTGGCCGGCCGGCTCGACTACCGGGGCCTGCTCGCATCCGCCGTCGGGGCGCTCCCGGAGGGTGAGCGGCACGTCACCGTCCTCTTCTACTTCCTGGGATACACCCAGCCGGAAATCGCCCGGCTGCTGCGGGTGAAGCCGGGAACGGTCGGCAAGCGCCTGCATTCGGCCAGACTGCGGATTCGCCGCGCGCTGCCGCCCTCGGTGCGGGGCGACTTCATGCGGGTCACCCCTTCGCGAGCTTTCGCGGAGAAGGTGCGGCTGGGCATCTATGACGAGTACGTGGGCGAATATCGCTTCCCAGAGCGTCCCGGGGCCGCCGTGCTGGTCGTCCGGGAAGGAGATTTCCTGGTCGGCATTTCCGGCCGACAGCGCAACGTCCTGGCGTCGCTCGACGAGGCCTCGCTCGTGACCCGCCACTACGATGGCGAAGGCCGGTTTGGCCGCAACCGTCTGGGCGAAGTCACTCATTTCGTGTACTACGAGTTCGGCAAGCGGATGGGTGTCGCCTGGAAGACGGACCGCGCGACCTGATGACCGGGGAAACATGGAGGCCCCGCGGGCACGCCGTGCCTGCGGGCCTTTCCCGTTCGGGATCGCGGATGAACGAGACAGAAGGGTCTCATACCGGATCAGACAAATGACCATGCATTCGGAGAGACCGGCACAGAGATCCTCACACGGAGTCAACGGAGTCAACGGAGAACGACTCCGCTGACTCCGTTGACTCCGTGTGAGCCCACTCTGCTGATTGGAATGCGCATCCAATCAGTCGAAACGATGAGGCCGTCTTTCAGTCGTCCGGCGGGCTGCCACGCCGGCTCCGGGGGGCGGGAGAGCGCCGCACGGGCGGGCGCTCGGGAATGGGCGCGAGCGCGAAGGTAATCTCGTGCGGACGCCGGCCCTCGCGCCCGCTCTCGCCGTTCAGCCGGAACAGCTCGACCAGCTTTCCGAACAGGGCGTTCGCCTCCTCGAGCTCGGCATCGGAGAGCCAGCACTTCCAGTGCGCCACCCAGAGGTTCCGCCGGGGGCCCTCGGTCACGGCGACGTCGGGGTGGCAGGCGCGCACGAAGCCCCGCGCCGCGCTGTTCAGCCGGTTGCGCGCCAGGGCGACCACGGCCCGGCGTGTCCGCGCGGAGCCCAGGTCGTAGCGAACCACGACGGGCCGGCCCGGAACGTCGTAGCGGGCCGCACCGCCCGCCTCGCCGGCCGGCGCCGTCTCGAGCAGGAGCCCGCACTCCGTCAGGGCGCGGACGTGGTAGTACAGGCTGTGCCTGCTCCGGCCGAGGAAGGCGGCGAGCTCGGGCACGCTGCACGGTCCGAGCAGGCCGACGGCGTCCACGATCTCCTCCCGGCCGGGCGACGCGATGGCCGCCAGCTGCTTCGCGGAGGTAACGAAAAACGGTTCGCCTGACATGAATGCGCGGGGATCTGGTCGTCGGCTTCGCTGCACGTAAATAGAACAGGACGACCGCCTTCTCCGCGCCGGGCCGGGAGGGGTCCACGAAAGCACCCGGCTGCGCGCTGGTCGAAGATCGCTCGTCCACTCCCAGTATAATGCCGGGCTTCCCACCTGCCGAGTGCTCCAGCACCCGGCGAGGGGGCCCCGTTCTACGACCCGCAGTAAAATACTTGCACATTTTTTACTCGCGCGCTATCCTCGATTTCATGAGCACTCGAACCCGCATTCCGCTGGCCGCGCCGATCCTGCTCGCCACGGTGGCGGCCGCGCGTATCGCCGCCTCGACGAGATCGACGGCGAGGCGAATCCCCTCTTCCGGCGCTGGATCGCGCACCCCACCCGCGACGCCTACTGGCGGGCGATGATCCCCGACGGGGAGGAGTTCGCGCGGATCGACATCCCCGTCCTGACCACCACCGGCTATTTCGACAGCGGCGAGATCGGGGCGCTGCACTACGTGCGGGAGCACCAGCGGCGGCGCCCGGGGGCGGAGCACTACCTGGTGATCGGTCCGTACGACCACCCCACCGGCCAGTGGGGGACGGTCTCGCCGCTCGGCCGGGCGCAGGCGGTGGTCCGCGGCTTCGCGCTCGACTCCGCGGCGGCGCTCGACCTGATGGCGCTGCGCTACGCCTGGTTCGACTACGTGCTGCGCGGCGGGCCGAAGCCGGCGCTCCTCGCCGACCGCGTGAACTTCCAGGTGATGGGCGCGAACCGCTGGCGCCACGCGCCGTCGCTCGCGGCGATGCGGAACGGATCGCTCCGGCTGTACGCCGCCCCGGGCCCCGCGGGCGGGGCGCCCCGCCTGGCCGATGCTCTGCCGGCGGGCGGCACCGTCGTCCGCCAGACGGTCGACCTCGCCGACCGGCGCGACGTAGACGCGGCGCTCGACACCCTCGTGGACCTGGCCCTCGACACCTGGGACGTGGAAAGCGACGCGCCGCGCCTGGCGAACGCGATCCTGTTCACCAGCGCGCCGCTGACGGCACCCGTGGAGGTGAGCGGCCTCTTCTCCGGCCGCCTCGAGTTCATCGCGAACAAGCGGGACGTGGACCTGGGCGTGACCCTCTACGAGCGCACCGCGGCGGGCCGGTACCTCTACCTCTCGCACTACTGGACGCGCGCCAGCCTCGCGGGCGACCCGTCGCGGCGCACCCTGCTCGTCCCCGGCCGCCGCCAGCGCATCGATTTCGAGAGCGGACGGCTTACCAGCCGCCTGGTCGCGGCGGGGAGCCGGGTGGTGGTGGCGGTGTCGGTGATCAAGCAGCCGGGCGAGCAGATCAACTACGGGACGGGGAAGGACGTGAGCGACGAAACGATCGCCGACGCCGGCGCGCCGCTCCAGCTCCGGTGGCTCGCCGGGACCTTCTTCGAGCTCCCTACGTGGCGATGAGTGAGGGCCGCTCGTGGCTCTCTCCGCGCCTCTGCGTGAGACGATCTTCTCTCAGCCGTGGATGTAGATGGGTTCGGCCACCTCGCCCGCGCAGTGGCGGCGGAGGAGCTCGGAGAGCAGCTCCATCGCCGGCTCCAGCTCGGCGCGGCCGGTGACGCCGAAGACGACGGCGAACACCTCGGCCGTCGACTCGGTGACCATGGTACGCCGCGAGTCGCTGGTGGGGCTGCCGAACGGGCCTTCCGCGTCGGCCAGCACGGGAAGTCCGTCGAGATTGAGCGCCTCCTTGCCGATGCCGTCGTACGCCTCGCCGGGCGCGCCGCGGCGCAGCACGAGCGGCGGCCGCAGCTTCGCCGCGTCGTACAGGCCGATGGGGAGGAGCGTGCGCAGCGAGACCAGGTTGATCACGTCGACCACGTTGTGGATGCGGTACAGCTCCTTCCCCGAGCGCGCGCGCCGCAGCAGCGCCTCCGGCGAGCCGCGGTAGCGCGACGGGTCCTTCCCCAGCCTGCGATACAGCTCCCGCGTCGCCGCGATCGGCGGGCGCGCCGACGGCTCCGCCGGGCCCGCCGCCGCCTCTTCGGCCGCGCGCTGCATCTCCGCCCAGAGCGCGTCGCTCCCCGGCTCCGTGCGCACGGTGGCGCGTACGCACCCCAGCACCAGCCCGGGCGCGGCGGCGAGGATCCGCGGATCGATGGTGACGTCGATCATCTGCCTTGAACATCGGTTGAAGAAGGATGGTGGCGTGACGATGGCATTTCGCCGCACGCGACGCCAGCGGCGGCATTGCAGCGGGGGATGATCGGAGGGAGATTCCGGCTTCGCCTCGAACCCGGGAAACTCCGATGCTGAGCTGTCAGCGCGACCTCGTCCACCTGCCGGATGGGCTGCACTACCTGAACTGCGCCTACATGGGGCCGCTGCTGAAGTCCGTCGAGGAGGCGGGGATCGCGGCGCTGCACCGGCGGCGCGACCCGACCGCCATCACCGCGCCGGACTTCTTCGCCGGCGCCGACCGTGCGCGCGAACTGTTCGCCCGGCTCGTCGGCGGCGAGGCGGCGCGCATCTCCATCATCCCCGGCGCGTCGTACGCCATGGCGACGGTCGCGAAGAACGTGCGGCTGCGCGCGGGGCAGAACGTGGTCGTCGCCCACGCGCAGTTCCCCAGCAACGTCTACGGATGGCGCCGGCGCTGCGCCGAGGCCGGCGCGTCGCTGCGCGCCGTGTCGCCGCCGGACGCGGCGGAGGGGCGGGGGAGGGAGTGGAACGCGCGCCTGCTGGAGGCGATCGACGCCGGCACGGCGCTGGTGGCGCTCGGCAACGTGCACTGGGCGGACGGGACGCGCTTCGACCTGGAGCGGATCGGTGAACGCGCCCGGGAGGTGGGGGCGCTGCTGGTGATCGACGGCACGCAGTCCGTCGGCGCGATGCCGTTCGACGTCGCCGCCGTGCGGCCGGACGCGCTGGTGTGCGCGTCGTACAAGTGGCTGCTCGGCCCGTACACGCTGGGTCTCGCGTACTACGGCGAGCGCTTCGACGCGGCCGCGCCGCTGGAGGAGACCTGGCTCGCCCGCCGCGGCAGCGAGGACTTCGCGCGGCTGGTGGAGTACGAGGACGAGTACCAGCCCGGCGCCGCGCGCTTCGACATGGCCGAGCGGAGCAGCTTCGTGCTGATGCCGATGCTGATCGCCGCGCTGGAGCAGGTGCTGGCGTGGGGCCCGGCGAAGCTGCAGGCGTACTGCGGCGAGCTCACGCGCGACCTGATCGCCGAGGCGCGCCGGCTCGGCTACACGGTGGAGGACGATGCGTGGCGCGGCGCGCACCTCTTCGGCCTGCGCGCCCCCGCCGGCTTCGATTCCACGCGGCTGCAGGCCGCGCTGCGCGAGCGCCGCGTCTTCGTCTCCCAGCGCGGCGACGCCGTGCGCGTGGCGCCGCACCTCTACAACACGCCGGGCGACGTCGCCGCGCTGGCGGACGCGCTGCGGGCGGCGGCCGGGTGAGATCGGCGGCGGACGCAGCCTCCGCTCAGGGTCGCGACGATACGACCGTCGTACGTCTCGACCCTGTTCAGGCGGCTATGCGGCGCACAGGTGTTGGCCAGGAGGTGGCGCAGTACTGGTGGGCAGCCGTTGTGTGTCCAGCTCTTCATCGTTTTCTCCCCGTGGCCATCGCGGTTTCTGGCAGCCTGTTCCTGCCGTGGCGCGCGCGGAGCGATGCGAGCTGGTACCGGCAGGGGATGATGATTTCTGGAGAATCCCCCGGGCGTGCTTCACTCTCTGCCATGCCTACCGCTGGTCCTTCGCGCACCTGCTCGCCCACCTTGGTCGGCAAGCTGTCCATCTGCTGTCTCATTAGGTGCTAAATAAGCAAAAACAAAGTACTTGCGCGTTGATCGACTGTAAGGAATCTTGTGCTCGCCGAGGTGGACCCCCTTGAACCTTTTGCTGGAGTGTGATACCTTGATTACATCGTATTACACCGTCACGCAGGGGGTTCGCATGCCGGCCGTCGCACACAGCATCCGCGTCCCGGAGGCGCTGGAGAACGAGATCAAGCGAGAGATCGCGCGCCGCGGTGTCGGCGAGTGGTCCGCGGGGGTGCTCACCCTGATCGAAGAGGCAATCCGCATGAGCCGCGCACCTGGAATCATTTTCGTCGACGCGCGCGACGGGCGTCGAGCGGCGGTGGCGTTCACCGGGCTCGAGGTGTGGGAGATCATCCGCTTCTGGAAGGCGAGTGGCCGCGACTGGGCCGCGTTCCGGGGCCAGTTCGAGGAGCTTTCCGAGCCGCAGCTCCGGGCAGCCGTCAACTACTACTCGCTTTACCCGAAGGAGATCGACGCGCGGCTGGAGCGCGAGGAGTACTGGACGCCCGAGCGCGTGGCCGCCGAGATGCCGTTCACGCAGCGCTTCAGCGCCACGGACCGGTGATGCCGGCGGAGAGCTGGCGGTTTTACCTCGACGAGGACGTGCCGCCCGCTGCCGCACAGATCGGCCGGGACCTGGGGCTGGACGTCGTCGCGGTGGCGGAGGCGGGCCACCGCGGCTGGCCGGACGCGGAGCAGCTCGCCTGGGCGGCAGCCCAGTCCCGCATCGTGGTCACGTACAACCGCGATGATTACCTGGAGCTGACCCGCTCGGCCCTCGCGGCGGGGAAGCCGCACGCCGGCGTGCTGGTGGTGGTCCCCACCGTGCCACGCCTGGGCCCGGTGATCGCCCACGCGCTCCAGCGCTTCTCCGCTTCCCGGCTGCCGCTGCAGGACTACGAGGTCCAGTTCCTCTCCAACTGGTCGGCGGACAACTGACGTCAGCGGTGCCGTTCTCCGTGTGGCGCGCAGTCCGCACGGCGGTCGGATGAGGATGGGGCCGCGCTCACGGTCGAGCGCGGCCCCTCTTCCTGCGTGCGGTCTCCCTCGTCGACGTCCGGCTACATGCCGGCGCAGGTGTTGGCCGGGTAGGTGGCGCAGTACTGCGTCGGGCAGCCGTTGTGCGTGAGGTCGCACGGCAGTCCCGAGACGTGGTTCGCGCGCACCGTCCCGGGCTGCCGCGGCGCGGCGCCGGCCGTCGTGAACGACTCGACCGCGAGCGTCTCGAGCCTGAGCTTCTTCATCGCTTCCTCCCGTGGTCATCGCGGTTTCTGGCAGCTCTATCCTGCCGTGACGCGTGCGGAACGATGCAAGCCCGGTACCGGCAGGGGGTTATGAGTCCTGGAGAGTCCCACGCAGGCCGCGGCGGGCGCCGGAGATTGCTCCGGCGCCCGCCTGCGTTTTCGCGGTCGTCAACCGCGGCGTTGATAGCGCCGCGATAGCCGGCTGATGGGCCTCGGCCATCCTTGTTCCCGCGTGACGGACGGCCGCCGCACGATGCCGCGGCCGCCGAGCGTGAGACCCCAGAAAGAGGAGGCCGAGATGCCGGGGACCGGGAAGGAGCCCTTGAAGGCCACGAGCCCGCGGAGCGAGAAGTCGCGCGCCAAGGAGAGCGAGCGCGACAACAAGCTGCGGATCTCCGTGGAAAACAGGCGGAACTCCCTCAGCACGGCGGAACGTGCCGCGGAGACGTCCGTCGTCGAGCGCGTCCAGGAGCACAGCGGACAGCTGGACGTGCAGATCGAGGCGCAGTCCAGGCTGGACGTGATGACCGCCAGGGGCGTCGACGTACCCCCCTCCACCCCCGCCAACGCCCATCCCGAGGTGCAGAGCACGGCACGCCAGGCCGCCGAGTCGGTGGGCAGCGCAGGGAAGCAGCGCACGGTCCGCAACTACGTCGCCAAGCACGTGTTCTCGTTCATCGCCGCCGGCAACTCGCTCGCGGCGCTGCTCGTCTCCGCCAGCTCGCTCGGCGTGTCCATCACCACGCTGGTCGTGAACCTGGCGAACCTGAACGCGGGGAAGGTACCCAGGGGGATGAGCGAGAAGGACCAGGCGCTGCTGAAAGAGGCGCTGCAGCGCTGGCAGGACAGGAGCGACGCGGACTTCTGGAAGGAGGTGGGGAAGCTGGTGGACGACGTGGAGATGCCGCTGCAGACCCAGCAGCTCATGTGCACCCTGCTCGACTCGCTCTGCAAGCCGGCCACCTTCGCGTGGGCCCGCGAGGGCGACAAGCTCGACGCCGTCTACAAGCTGGTCGACGCCTACCGCGCCAGGCTGGAGAGCAAGGCGATGTACGACGCGCTGGCGGACTTCGCCTACGTGCGCGACCCGGCGAAGCCGAAGGAGACCGAGGCGCTGCCGCGCAAGGAAGCCAACAGCGTGCTGTACCTGGCGCTGCAGCGGGTGATCGTGCTGCGCTCCTCCACCACGGCCGCCGCCTGAGCGGACGCCTGGCCTTCGCGCGCGGCGAGCCCCGCGCCTTCCACGCCCCATCAGGGAGTCCATCCCATGTACTATCGATTCGAGACCGCCTCGACCCCCGCGTCCTCTCCGGCCCAGGCCGGCTCCGCGGCGGCCGGCCTCCTGCTCGAGGAAGAGGCCCCTCCCCTCTGCGACGTCACGGCGTACCTGGCAGGGCTGCCGCCGGCGACGGCGGCGGAGCTTCGCCTGCGCCGGCGCGTGTCCACGCGTTTCTGGGAGGAGCACGCGCCTCCCGGGCGCACGGCCGAGCGCACCGAGCTCTCGTTCCTGGCGGCGCCCTGGCAGGGCTTCGCGCCCGGCACGCTGGTGCTGACGCGCAGCTACCCGGAGGGCGCCGAGCACCTGGTGATCGCGGACAGCGTCTTCGATCCCGGGCTGAACGACGTCACCGTCCCGGGTGTGCCGGAGCCGGGAGATGCCCTGTTGTTCGCCGAATCCGCCGGGCTGGCGGCGGCTTCGTCGACCGACGACGAGGTCGTGCGCACCGTGGTGGGGTCCGCGCTGACCATGCTCGAGTTCGCGCTCTTCGCCGCGGGGCCGTACGGCCTGGTCGGCGCGGGGGCGGTGGCCGTCCTGCACACGCTGTTCGACCGCTTCTATCCCGACACCTCCGAGGGCCCCACCGAGGCCGAGGTGCTGCTCCGCTCGATCGAGGCACAGTTCCAGGCGCAGGACGTCCGGCACGCGGCCAACGGCGTGGCTACGTACGTGGCGTGGTTCAACAAGGAGTACCGTACGGACTGGCCCGACACCGAGCCGACGGACGCGAAGTACCTCGAGGAGTTCATCCGCTACCTCCACGGCGCGTTCTCGCCGGAAGGGTCGGTGCTGAAGGCGCTCACGCTGATGAGCTCTCCCGCCTACCGGCACATCGGGCTCAACACGTACATCCTCGCGGCGTCGGTGCTGGCGCTGCTGCGCAAGACGGCCATCCTTCTCGACAGCACGGAGAAGCCGCTCTGCAAGTCGTCGTACCTGCCGCCATTCGTCACCGAGCTTGCGGAGACGGCCACGCACTCCCGCCGCGCGTATGACGAGATCCGCACCGCGATCGCGAACCGGATGGCGCAGATCGGCGCGCCCGAGCCCTTCGAGGACTGGGAAGTCACGTACGCCGGCCAGCACCGCTACACGGGGTGGCGGTTCGTCGACCGGGGAGCGCCCGCCGGGCAGCAGGAATACAGGTACCGGCTGTACTCCCTGTGCTGCAAACAGTGGGGCGGCGAGCCCGACTGCCGCCAGGCGCACGCCGGGTACGTGGCCGCCGTCCAGCGCGACAACGTGGCGAAGTACAACTTCTACTCCCCCGAGAAGATGGAGCGCACCATCGCGAAGCTGGAGGAGGCGCACGCCACCTACGCGCGCATCCTGAAGGAGCAGCTCGCGGCGTAAGCTCCCCGGCGCCGCAGCCGGAGACGCAGGGAGGCGCAGAGAGAGAGCCGCGGCTTTCCCTCTGCGCCTCCCCGCGTCTCCGCGTGAGACGATCCGTTACTCCGTCGGCTCCGCCCGTGCGCGGAGCTCGATGACGGACGACCTGCGGAGCTGGCTGAGCGCCATCGCCAGCTGGCGAGGCTCCGGCGCGCTCCCGGTGCTCGCGCCGATCTTCTCGCGCACCCCCCACCCGTCCGTCTCGCCGTCGATCGCGGCGATCACCGGGTGGATCACGCTCGGCAGCCTCTCCTCGCGAACCCCCCACGGCGTCCGCACGCGCACGAGCAGGACGGTGTCGGCCGGACCCTTTTCCGCGAGCCCGTCGGGACGGAGAAGCGCGTCGAGGGTGAATTGCTGGGCGCGCAGGACCGGCACCAGGTCCAGGATCGAGCGGAGCGACCCGTCCCGCTCGACCAGGCGGTCTTCCAGCACGACGAAATCCAGGCCGTTCTCCAGCATGCACCAGAGCGCGTCCTCCGGCGTCTCCACGATCGGCTCTCCGCGGCCGTTGAACGAGGTGTTGAGCAGGATCGGAACGCCCGTGGCGCGCGCGAACCGCTCCAGGAGGGGGTAGAAGGGGTGCTCGTCGTCCCCGGAGACCGTCTCCACCCGCCCGGTGCCGTCCACGTGGACCACCGCCGGCACCTGCTCGGCAGCCCCCGGCTTGAAGGGCCAGACGCGCAGCATGAAGGGGCTGGCGGTGCTGGTGCCCTCGACCTCGAACCATTCGCCCGCCCGGTCCTCCAGGATGGCGGGGGCGAAGGGCTGGAAGGCCTCGCGCGCCTTCACCCGCCCGTTCAGCTGGTCCTTCGCCTCCGGGCTGCGCGGGTCGGCGACGATGCTCCGCCCGCCCAGCGCGCGCGGCCCGAGCTCCGACGCGCCCTGGAACCATCCCGCGAACTCGCCGCCGCAGAGGCGGGAGACGGTCGCGTCGAGCACCTCGTCCGCGCCGCACCTGGTGACCTTCACCCCCGGCGTCGCCTGGATCGCCTGGTCGATCTCGTCGCGGGAGTAGACGCGTCCGACCGCGTCCTTCCGCAGGGTGCGGTGCGTGTTCCGGCCGGTCAGGTGCCAGAGCCCGTAGTACGCCGCGCCGATCGCGATGCCGCTGTCCTCGGCGGCCGGGGGGATGTACACGTCGCGGAAGCGGGGGTCGCGAAAGAGCGTCTCGTTGACGATGCAGTTCAGCGCCACACCCCCGGAATAGCAGAGGTTGCGGCTCGCCGAGAGGCTCGTCAGCCGGTCGACGAGATGGTCTACGGCGACCTCCAGGGCGCCCTGGACGGAGCGGGCCAGGTTCCGGTACTCCTGCTCGCACTCCGGCCACCGGCGCCGGTGCTCGAACTGCCCGGGAATGCCGTCGTGGAAGAGGAACCGTCCGTCCTCCACCGTGAAGAACTCCTCGGGCGCGAACGTGGGCGTGCCGAACGGCGCGAGACCCATGACCTTCCCGGCCTCCATGGGATTGCCGAAGAGCTGGGCCGCCACGGCGGAATACATCCCCCCCAGGCTGCGAAAGCGGGGCATCGCGCCGGGCCGCATCAGCAGCCAGCCGGCGTTGGGGATCATGTGCTTCTCGAGCGGCTTGATCGTCGTGCCCGAGGCGTCGTAGAGCGAGATCATCTCCCATCCACCCGCGGCGTCGGGGACCAGGGACTGCTCGTCAGGCGTCATGTCCTCGAAGGGGGAGCCCAGCCCATCCACCACCAGGATCGCCGCGTCGTCGAGGCCGGAGGTCGCGAAGGCGTGCGCCGCGTGGCCGAGATGGTGCGGAATGGTCAGCCAGGGAACCTTGCCGCTGACCAGCGCGAGCTGGCGGTTGAAGGCGATGTCGTACTCGGGAGAGGTCACCGGCTCCTGGGCGCACACGACCACCAGGTCCAGGTCGCCCGGACCGATGCCGGCCGCCTGCAGGCAGTAGGCGACGGCGAGGCTGTCCCTGGAGCTGCGGATGCGGTCCCGCTTGGTGCGCGAGAGGCGCTCCTCCTGGATGGCCACCACGATGCGGTCGCCCTGCAGGATGCAGGCACCCCCGTTGTGCGACGCGCTGATTCCGAGCACCCAGGGCTCGGTGCTCCGTGCATCTGCCCGGTCCGTCATTCAGTCTCCTTAAGCGGCGTGAAAAGGCAATCGTTTGTAGCCTGTTCCCGGACGCGCGGCAAGGGGAGGCGCGCAAGGTGGACGCAGGGTCCGTTCACGCGACCGTACTCGCTTCCTATCACGTTGCCGAGGATCTCCCCAAACGGCGACGGAAGAGCTCACACGGAGTCAACGGAGTCAACGGAGAACGACTCCGCTGACTCCGTTGACTCCGTGTGAGCATTCGGTTTTAGAGGACATGATCCTGAGCGAAGCCCTGCAACGTGGTATCAGAGGTCGAAGTCCGTTCAGGCGAAAGCGGATGATGCGCCATACCCGCCCGGCTCCGCGCGCAGCCGCAGGTGCACGGTGGTGCCCTGGCCGGGGGCGGAGTCGACGGTGATCTCGGCGCCCCACGACTCCACCATGCGGCGCACGATGGCCAGCCCCAGCCCCGTGCCGCTGCTGCGCGTGGAGAAGCGCGGCTCGAAGATGCGCGGGAGCTGCTCCGGCGCGATCCCCTCGCCGGTGTCGCACACGTCCACCCGCACCCACGCGCCGCCCCCCGCCGGGCCGGTGGAGATCCGCACCTCGCCGGTGCCGTCGAGCGCGGCGCGGGCGTTCTCGAGCAGGTTCACCAGCACCTCGCGCAGCTCCCCCTCGCGCGCCAGCGCCCGCGGCGACCCCGCCTCCACCTCCACCACGTAGGCGATGCCGTCGTCGCCGCCGCGGTAGAGGGCCAGCGTGTCCTCGGCCACGCGCCGCACCTCCACCGGCTCCAGCGGCTCCGTGCTCTGCGAGGGCGTGCCGAAGCGCGAGAAGGCCCGCGCGATCTCGCCCAGCCGGTCGATCTCCCGCAGCACCGACTCCACGTTGCGGTCCAGGATGGTGCCGAAGTCGTCGCGCCCGTCGGCCCAGGCGCGGCGGACGTGCTGCACCGCGAGCTTGATGGGGGTGAGCGGGTTCTTGATCTCGTGCGCCACCTGCCGCGCCATCTCCCCCCACGCCAGCACCCGCGCCGAGCGGATCTCGTCGGTGACGTCGGCCAGCACCAGCACCGCGCCGCGCGCGCCCTCCTCCGCCGGGAGGCGGCGCAGGCTGAGCCGCACCACCCGCCCGTCCACCTCGCGCTCCTCCGTGGCCTCGCGCGCGCCGGAGCCCAGGAAGCCGCGCACCGTGGCCGCGACCGCCGCCGGGAGCGGGCGGTCTTCGGGGATGCGCCCGCCCGCGGCCACCTCCGCGCCCAGGATCTCACAGGCGCGCGGGTTGATGAGCGCCACCCGGCCCACGGCGTCGAGCGCCACCACGCCCGTGCCCGCCTGCGCCACGATCGCCTCGGTGCGCCGCGTCTCGCGCAGCAGCGCCGACTGGGCGTGGCGCAGCCGCCGCACCATCCGGTTGAAGGCGCGGTAGAGCCCGCCGAACTCGTCGCGCCGCTTCCCCGGGAGCCGCACCCGCAGGTCGCCCTCGCCCACCGCCGCGGAGGCCGCGCTCATCGCCTCGATCGGGCGCGAGAGGGCGCGCCCCACCAGCAGCGACAGGATCACCGAGAGCGCCGCCCCCGCCAGCAGCGAGAGGAGCACCACGTCCGACAGCTCGCGCTGGCGGCGCGCGATCTCGCCCGCGGCCAGCGGGGTCGGCGAGGCGAGCACGTCCTGCTCGCCCAGCGCGCGGTAGGCGACCAGGTACTGGTGCCCGGCCAGCACCCGCTCCTCGTGCTGCTGCGCCGCCTCGCCCACGGCGAAGCCCAGGTAGATGCGCGGCGGGAGCCAGGCGTGGTAGAGCCCCAGGTCGATCACCTCGGGCGCCGCGGCCTCGGCCAGCACCCCGCGGTGGTAGAGGAGGAGGTCGGCGCCCACGTGCTGCGCCAGCTCGCCCAGGGTGGCGCCCTGCACCTCGCCGGCCGTCTGCTCCAGGGCGCGGTCGGCCACCGCGGCGGCGGTGCGCTCCACCTCGCGCGAGAGCGCCCGGTACGTCGTCTCCCCGAACGCCGCCATGGGGATCAGGAAGAAGACGAAGAGCGCCAGCGTGAGCCGCCCGCGGAAGGTCCAGAACCACCCCCACTGCCCCGACGCCAGCCCCAGCGGCTCGCCGCAGAGGGTGCGCGCCACCGCCCAGAGCACCGTCATCGCCCCCAGCACCAGCACCAGCGCCAGCAGCGCGCGCGCGAACAGCACCGGCCGCGAGGGGGTGGGCACCAGCAGGTGCGCGTGCAGCGGCCCCGAGGGGAAGCGCACCACCGCCTCGCTCCGCCACCCGCGCTCCACCGGGAGCCACTGCGGCGACCGGGGCGCGGCCGGGTGGGCCTCGGGGACCAGGGTGAGCTCGGCGTCGCCGGCGTCGCCCTGGCGGCCGTCGGCGGGGTTCAGGAAGTGGGCGAGCGCGGTCGAGCGCCCCAGGTGGGTGCGCGGCGGCACCGCCACCGTCACCGTGCGCCCGCCGGCCAGCGGGACGACGAGGAGGTAGTGCAGGTCGTCGCGGGTGGTGAAGCGCTGCACGGTGGGCTCCTCGGCGGCGCGGGCGGCGAGGAGCACGCTGTCCACCATCTCCCCCGGCATCTGCGCGTCCGTCAGCCGCAGCTCGGCCACCGCGGTGCCGCGGTCCCAGAGGGTCGCGTGCCCCTCGTACCCCTCCCTGGCCAGCCCCGCGTCCACCCACGCCTGGTAGAGCAGGCTCACCCCCTCGCGCCCCTCGGCGGCGTAGAAGAGCACCTTCTCCGCGAACTGCCGGAGGAGGAAGTCGAGGAAGGGGTCGGCCTGCACCCCCAGCCGCTGCACCTCGCGCCCCGCCTCCTGGAAGCGCGCGTTGAGGTGCGCCGTCCAGAGCTGGGTGAGGGAGAGCGACGCGCCGATCCACCCCGCCGCCAGCCAGGGGAGGAGCGCGCCGCGCCCCACCTGCGCGCGCGTGGCCGCCGCCGCCGCGCAGCCGAAGGGGATGGCCCAGAGCGCGGCCGTCCAGAGCGGCGGCTCGCGCCCCGGCTGCCACCACGCCAGCACCCCGAAGGCGAGCGCGGCCGAGGTGGCGAGCGAGAGCGCCACCCCCGCGGCCCGCCGCCGCGGCGCGAGCACGTGGCGCGGCTGGCCCAGCAGGGCGTAGAGGGGGATGGCGCAGAGCAGCGCCAGCCCGGCGTAGAGCGGGGCCCCGCCCGCCGCGCGCGCCGCCAGCTCGCCGGGCGAGGCGGAGACGCGGAAGAGGAGGAGCGCCAGCACCAGCGCCCCCGCCGCGAGCGCGATGCGGCCGGCGAGGGGGAGGATGGAGATGGCGCGCGGGGTGCGCCGCCGCGAGAGGAGCCACACCGAGACCCCGGCGAGGAGCACCAGGAGCTGCCCCAGGTTCACGTCGCCGGGGAAGGGGAGCACGAAGGAGAGGGGGGAGAACACCCCCTGCGCGCCGCCGACCCCCGCCGCGGGGAGGAGGAGGAGCGCCGCGGTGACCACGGTCACGGGGATCCCCGCCGGCCCGGCGCGGCGGCGGTACCAGGCGAGGGAGAGGAGGAGCGCGGCCAGCGCGAGCGCCGCCCCCACCCCCCAGCGGCCGCGCTCCACCACGCGCTCGCGCCAGCGCTCCTGGGTGATGGTCTCGAAGACCACGCTCAGGATCTTGCGGTCGCCGGTGGACCAGTCCCACACCGAGGGGCCGAGCCCCTGCGCCCGGTCGGGGGTGGTGAAGCGCGGGGTCACGCCGAAGCTCGCCGCGAAGCGGTCGGCGAAGGGGGTGGAGCCCTCGCCCACGGCCACGTGCGCGTCCAGCAGCACCGCGGCCACCGCCACCCGCCCGCCGGCCATGCGCTGGGAGAAGTAGATGTAGCCGAAGAGCGGCCCGGCCGAGAACGACGAATCGAGCAGCCCCGCGCTCACCGAGTCGGGAACGTTGCCGCGGTGCTCCCCCGCCCACACCAGCGGCGAGCCGTCGGGGAGGTAGACCGCCAGCGCGGTGACGCCCGTGCGCCGGCGCACGTCCTCGAGGCCGTGGAAGAGGCCCACGGTGGCGCGCGGGGCGCGGGCGGCCAGGGAGTCGGCGCCCATCACCGCCTCGCCGCCGCGGTCGAAGAGGTCGCCCAGCCCCTGGCGCAGCTCGGCGCCCGCGCGCTCCTCGGTGGCGAAGCGCACCGCCGGCCAGTGCGCCGCGATGCGGTGGAGGCGAAACTGCACCGCACCCCCTATACTGACGCCGGCCAGCAGCGCCGCCGCGCCCGCCAGCCGCAGGTTTCGCCCGGGCGCCCAGAGCCCCCAGGCGAGCGCGCCCAGGCCGGCGGCGGCGAGCCAGGCCGGCGAGAGCCAGACCATCCACCCCGCGAGCGCCAGCACCGCCGCCCACCCGCCGATCCACGCCGGCAGCGGGCGCGGCGCCGGGCGGCGCGGCCGGGGCGACACCTCTTCCGCGCGCGACATGAGCTCAGCCATCGCCGTACCGCGCTCGCACGCCATCGCCGACCTGCCGTGGACGGCGGTGGCCGCGCACCTGGCCGGCGACCGCCGGCTGATCGTGCCGGTGGGGAACTGCGACCAGCAGGGGCCGCACCTTCCCGTGGGCGCCGCCACCACCGTGGCCGAGCGCCTGGCCGACGACCTGTCGCGCGAGTTCGGGGTGCTGCGCGCGCCCACCGTGCACTACGGCACCTACCCGAAGGCCGAGCGCAACTTCGCGGGGTGCGCGGGGGTGGCGGGGAAGACGCTGCACCGGGTGCTGAACGAGCTGGTGGCGGACTGGGCCTGCCAGGGGGTGCGCGAGTTCGTGTTCATCACCGCCAGCACGCACGACCCGCACGTGGAGGCGGTGGCCACGGTGCGGGTGGAGGGGGCGCGGGTGCGCGTGGTGTCGGCGCTCTCGGTCGATCTCGCTCAATTCCTCGAAGGGGAGAAGGGCCCCGAGCACGCCGGCGAGGCGCTCACCTCGCTGCTGCTGCACCTCAGGCCCGCGGTGGTGCGGATGGACCGCGCCCGCGACTTCGTGCTCGACCCCACGGTGGCGGACACGTGCATGCAGGCCCGCGAGCGCAGGCTCCCGGGGGAGAGCCCGGGCTCGGTGGGCCAGCCCACCCTGGCCAGCGCCGAGAAAGGCAGGGAGATGTACGAACATATCCTGCAGAAGATCCGCAACAAAGTCTTCATCGCCCCGCCCGCCGACGAGGAGGACGCGTGAGCGGCGGCCCGGCCGAGCCGGAGCCGCGCCCCCACGCGGTGATCGTCGCCGGCCCCAACGGTGCGGGGAAGAGCACGCTCGCGCCGCGGCTGCTGGCCCGGGAATTCGGCATCTCGCTGTACGTCAACGCCGACGTGATCGCGCAGGGCCTCGCGGGCTTCGACCCAGGATCGGTGGCCGTTCGCGCCGGCCGCATCATGCTCGAGCGCATCGCGGAGCTCCATCGTGAAAGGGCCAGCTTCGCGGTCGAGAGCACGATCTCGGGTGCCTCGCTGAACGGCTTCGTCCAGCGGTTGAAATCGCGGCTACGGGACTCACCTCGTGTATCCCTGGCTTCCCAGTCCCGAGGTCGCCGTCGATCGCGTGCGCGCCCGCGTCGCCCACGGAGGCCACGGCATCCCGGAGCCCGACATTCGCCGGCGCTTCTACCGCAGCGTCGGCAACTTCGAGCACGCGTACCGCCGGACCGTCGACTTCTGGCGCGTGTACCACGCCGTCGCGCCACCCGCTGATCCGGAGCCGCGCCTGATCGCACATGGCGAGGGAGAGCGGGTGATCGATATCGTGGATGCTGAAGCGTGGACCGAGCTCCAGGCGCAGGCAGGGAAACCACCGGGGAGGCAATCCGGATGAATCGGGAGACAAAGGATGTCGCCGCGCTGATGCGGGACGGAACCGCGGTCGATCGGGCGATGAAGAACGCGTTCCACGACGCCGTGCGCCTGTATCGCGCGCAGCGGATTCCGCTGGTGATGGCGGAGGGCGGCAAGCCGGTACACGTCTCCCCCTTCGACATCCATCTCCCCGAGGACGACGAGCCGGCGATGCCGCGAAGGGTGACGAACGGGAAATCCTGATCCGGCAACGGACCCGTCTGCGGTATCATACCAGATCGGGCGAATGACTGTGCATTCCGAGAACCTTGTACCGAAAAGTCTCACACGGAGTCAACGGAGGAAACGGAGGACGATGGGCCGTTCTCCGTTAACTCCGTTGACTCCGTGTGAGACCAATCTGTTTGCCTGAATGCACAATCAATCATCAGAAATGGTATCGAATCTGTTGCCGGTTCAGAACTCCCAGCTCACCCCGAAGCTGGGGACGAACGGGATCATCTCGTCGTAGCCCTGGCCGAGCACGACCTGCCCGTCGCGGACCTCCGCGAAGGGGTCGATGGCCCGCGCGTTGGCGCGGTTGTAGAGGTTGAAGACGTCGATGTAGGCCTGGATGCGCCCGTTCCGCCGCGTCCACTCGCGGCTGATGCGCGCGTCCAGGCGGTGGTACGCGGGGAGGCGGATGGAGTTGAGCGCCCCCCAGGTGCGGGTGATGGCGATCTCTCCGCCCGGGAGGGTGTCGGCGGACTGCCGGAGCGGCGAGGCCGGCCAGCCGGTGTGGTACTGCCAGGCGGTGCTGAGCCGCCACGCCGGCCGCGGCCGCCACGCCAGGTCCAGCGCCAGCGCGTGCCGCTGGTCCAGGGCGCGCGGCACCCAGCGGCCGGACGAGTCCTGGTCCTCCGCCCGCGAGAGGGCGTAGCTCGCGGCCCAGGCCACCCGCTGTCCGGACTCGCGGCGCGCCTGCACCTCCACCCCCTCCGCCCGCCCCCGCACCGGCGCGAAGCGCACGCGGTCGCCCAGGGCCTCGGGAAAGACGTCGGTGATCGGGTTCCCCACGTTCAGCCAGCGCGGGCGGACGCGGCTCAGCAGCCGCTGGTACCCCTCCACGCGCACCGTCACCGCGTTCCCCGCCGCGCGCTCGATCCCGACGATGCGGTGCTCCGCCCGCTCCGCGGGGAAGAAGCGCTCCACGCCGTCCTGCACCTGGAGCTGGTGGAGCCCCTGCGCCTGCACGTAGCGCCCCCACGCCCCGCGCAGCCGGGTGGCGCGATCGAGCTGCAGCACGGCGCTGGCGCGGGGTGCGGCGTGGCGCTCCCCGGTGGCGGCGTCGCGGTCGTAGCGCATCCCGCCCTCCACCGTCAGCGGCGCGGCCGGGCGCATGCGCAGCGCCGCGTATCCCCCGAACGCCGAGCCGGCGGGCGACGCCTCGACGGAGGTGGTGTCCAGCCCCACGCCGCTGCGCTGCGCGCGGAAGTAGTCGTAGTCCGCGGCGTCGCGCCGGGCCTCGGCGCCCCACTTGAGCAGCGCGGCGTCGGACAGCTGGAGGCTCCCGTCGTGGCGGATTCCGAAGGTGCGCAGGGTGCGCGCGTCGTCGACGCGGAGGTCGGGCTCGCCCGCGGTGCCGTCGTCGCTCGCGCCGGCACGGGTCCAGGTGAGCCGCGCCACGGAGAGGAGGGTGCGGGCGGAGAGGCGCTCGCCCCGCGCCGTCCACGAGAGCCATCCGTAGCCGCTGCCGTACCGGCTGCGCAGCGTGGGGTCGCCGGGCTCGTCGCGGAAGCGCAGCCGGTCGCGGGCCACCAGCGCGTGCGCGGCGAGGGTGTGGCCGGGCGCCACGTCGTACTCGACCTTCGCCAGCGCGTCGTAGTAGGTGGGGGAGAGGTCGCCCTTGTCGCTGCCGCGCGCGTGGGAGAGGTCCAGCGCCAGGTCCAGGTAGCCGCGGCGCGCGGAGCCCACCCACCGCCCGCGCCCGCCCGCCCAGCTCCCCGCCGACATCGCCCGCAGGTTGGTGAGCGACAGGCCCAGCGTGGTGCGCGCCCGCCCCGGCGCGGGCGACACCGTGCGCATGTCGAAGACGCCGGTGAGCCGGTCGCCGTACTCCGCGCCGAACCCGCCGGTGACCAGGTCGATGCCGCGCACCGCGGAGACGTCGACGATGGAGAGCGCCCCGTCGAAGTCCTTGAGGTGGAAGGGCTCCAGCAGCTGCATCCCGTCCAGCATCACGAACAGCTCGTCGTTGCCGCCGCCGCGCACGCGGAAGGCGGCGGAGAGGTCGGTCGCGGCCACGCCGGGGATGCGGCTCACGGCGCGGAACACGTCTTCGCCGATCTGCGGCCGCGTCTCCAGGTCTTCGCGGGTGAGGGTGCTCGGCGCGTCGGCCCGGTGGTCCATCACCCCGAAGTAGCTCGGCGCCACCACCACCGCCGCCAGCGGGATCATCCCCGCCGGCAGCGTCACCTGGATGCGCGCGGTGGCGCCCGCGGACACCTCGACGTCGACGCGGGCGGCCTGGTACCCGAGCCGGCGCACCTCCAGCAGGTGCCGCCCGGGCGCGAGGCCGCCCAGCGCGAAGCGGCCGTCGTCCCCCGTCACCGCCGATCGCGCGCCGGCGGTGACCCGGGCGCCGTCCACGGCCTCGCCATTGGCCCCGTGCACGGTTCCGGCGACGCTCCCCGTCTCCGGCGCGCGCCGGGGCTCGGCCCGCAGCACCGCCTGCCCGCGCGGGGAGACCAGGAGCCGCAGCCCGGAGCCGCGCAGCACCGCCAGGAGCGCGTCCGCGGCGCGCAGGCCGGCGACGCGCTCCGCCACGGGGCGGTCCAGGCCGGGGAGGTCGGGGTCGAACACCACGCCCACCCGCGCCTCGGCCAGGATGCGGCGCACGGCGTCGCCCACCGTGCCGCCGCGCACCTCGCCGCGGACCACGCGCGCCAGCTCCGCGATGCCGTTGCCGGACGTGTCGAGCGGAGTCCAGGAGGCGGCTGCGGGCGAAGGGGAAGGGACGCTCTGGGAATGGGTGGGGAGTGGGCTCCGGGCGAGGAGGAGCAGGGCCAGGAGGAGCCGGGGCGGGGGGCGGGGGATCATGGCCGGTTTCGGGAGGATGGGGAGATCAGGATGGTGCTCCCCGTGCGGCTCCAGCGGGCGCCGAGGGAGAGGGTGACCGCGTTCAGCACGTCGTCGAGGGGGGCGCGCGCCAGGGTGAGGGTGAGGTGGCGGCGCGCCAGCGCGGGATCGGCGACGCGGACCTCCACGCCGTACCACCGCTCCAGCTCCCGGGCGACGTCGGCGAGCTCCGCCCGGTCGAACTCCAGCCGTCCCTCCCGCCAGCCGGCGTAGCGTGCGGGGTCGACCCCCGCCTGCCGCGCGGTGGGCCGGCCCGGCGCGGCGACGCCCAGGTCGCCGCGGACCAGCACCACGCCGGTGTCGGCGCCCGCCGCGGGCCGCAGCCGGACGCGGCCGCTCTCCACCACCACGCGCACCGGCTCGCCGGCATAGCCGCGGACGTCGAACCGGGTGCCGAGCACGCGGGTGAGCGCGCCGCCGGAGCGGACGGTGAAGGGGCGCCTCGCGTCGCGCGCCACCTCGAAGAACGCCTCGCCGTCGAGCACGACTTCGCGCGCGTTCCCGCGGAAGCGGCGCGGATGCTCCAGCCGGCTGGCGGCGCCGAGGGTGATGCGCGTGCCATCGTCCAGCAGCAGCGAGCGCGTGGCGCCCGGCGCGGTGGCGACGGCGACCATCGGCTCGGGCCCGCGCGGCGCCGCCAGCCGCCAGATCCCGGCACCGCCGGCCAGCAGCGCCGCCACCGCCGCGGCGCGGAGCAGGGGAGCGCGGCTGCGGCCCGCCCATGCGGGCGCGCCCCGGTGGATCGGCCTGGGCTCGGCCGCGGCGATGCGGGCGGAGAGGCTCGCCCATGCCGGGTCCGTACGGCCGTCGCCGGCGGCGTCCACACCGGGGCCGCGGAGCGCGCGGACCATCGCCATCCGCTCCGGCGACGCGGCCAGCCAGCGCTCCACGCGCGCGGCTTCCTCGGGCGAGGCCTCGCCGGCGAGGTAGCGGTCCAGCAGCGTCCAGTCGATGGGCTCGTTCACGGCGGCGTTCCCGGCTGCGGGTTCTGGAGATGAGACAACCGAAACGAAAAAACCCCCACAACGGGGGGGATCGTTCGCGGAGCCGCCGCTTTTTCGCGCGAGTATGCGAGTGAACTCGCGGCCTCGCGGCTACAACGGCACACAGTCCGCCTTCGCGGACTCCAACCGACCCACGGCTACAGCGAGCTCCGGGGGCCGCCGGGCAGCAGAGGCGCAGTCCGCGAAGGCGGACTTCGTGCCGTTCCAGCGGCGGGTTTCCAACCCGTCGAACCCAACGCGCCGCCCTAATCCTGGAAGTCGCCGAGGGTGGCGCGGAGGGCCTTCAGCGCACGGCCGAGCTGGTTCTCGACGCCCTTCACGGAGATGCCCATCGCCTCGGCGATCTCCCCGTGCCGCAGCCCGTGCCGCCAGCGCAGCTCGACCACCATGCGCGCGCGCTCCGGCAGCCGCGCCACCGCCCGTGCCACCGCGGCCGCCGCCTCCGACTCGGCGGCGGCGCGGTCGGGGGCCGGCGAGGGATCGGCCGGGTCCGCCTCCCGCCCCAGGCGGGCGAGCCAGCCGCGCTCGCGGTTCGCGCGCTTCAGGTGGTTGAGGGCGCGGTTGCGCACCGCGCCGAAGAGGTAGGCCCGGAGGCTGGCGCGCAGCTCCCACGCGGCGCGGCCCCGCCAGAGCTCGAAGAACACGTCCTGCACCAGCTCTTCGGCGACCGCCGCGTCGCGCACGTACCCCTCCGCGAAGCGGCAGAGGCCCGCATGGTGCTCGCGGAAGAGCGCCTCGAACGCGCCCGCGTCGCCGCGCCGGATGCGGCCGGCGAGCGCGCGGTCCTCCCGCGGCGGCGGAAGTCGTTCAGTCACGGCAAGTCATCCCAATGATCGCCTGTTGCCGTTCGCGCCGGGCTCTGGTCCTCCGGTTCTCCGGGTGAGACATTCCGTCTCGGTCCCTCGTGCCACGACCCGATTACCGGAGATGTCCATGCATGCCGCCCGTGCCGTCCTCCCCTTCGTCATCGCCGCCGCGCTGGGCGCGTGCTCCGGCGCGAGCGTCAACATGCCGTCCTACGAGCCGCGCGCGGTGGCCGTGCCGCCGGAGTGCGACACGCTGGTGCAGCGCGCCGCGAGCGGCGGCCTGGCCACCATGACGGACGCGGAGGCGCGCACGGTGGCGTTCTGCCAGCACCAGCAGCTCCTGCGTGCCGAAGAGGAAGAGGCCGCGAGCCGCAAGCTGGAGGCCCACGCCCGCGTGGCGAGCTTCGGCCTCCAGGCGGTGACGGTGGTGCTCGCCGCCACGGTGGCGGCACTCGCCTGGGTCTTCTGAGCGCGATGGACGCGATCAGCGAAGGTCTCGGCGACCGCCCCTGGTACGCCGCGCTCGCGCCGCTGGTGGAGCGCGACGACCTGCTCATCCCCCTGCGCACGCCCATCTCGATGCCGACCGGCCGCATCATCAACGAGGTGCCGGGCGTGTTCATGCGCTTCCCCCGCTGGACGGGCGACGCGTTCGCCGACGACTTCGGCAAGAAGGCCGCGGGGATGGTGGAGCTGGAGGGCGAGCACCTGTTCGCCGAGCTGGCGGTGCTGCGGCTGCTGGAGAAGGAGGGGTGGGCCGGGCGCTGGGTGAACACGGTCGGCGGGAAGGGCGAGGTGTGGAAGTACCTCACCGAGTGGCGCGACGTGCCGCGTGCGGAGCAGCGCAACCGCGTGCTGGAGGACCCGGAGCCGCGCCAGCTCCTCGCCCGCATTGCGCAGATGAACCGCCCCGCGCGCTACGCCGGCTGCTGGGACACCTTCGCCTGGCGCGGTGACGACTTCGCCTTCTTCGCCTGCCGCAAGACCGGCCCGAAGCCCGTCCAGCTCCCCACCAACCAGGAAGACTGGCTCCGCTCCGCCCTCTACGTTGGCGACGAGCGGCTGACGCTGCGGTCGTTCTGCGTGGTGCAGTGGGACTATCGCTGACGGTCGTGCCCAGATTCCGCTCGTCGTGGGCTGCGGCCGGTGGGGCAGAGCTTCACTCTCGCCCCTGCGTGCGGACGATCTCTTCGGGAAGGGCTTCGCGCGGCTTGCGGATTTCTAGATGAACCACGTCACCGTCGTCGAGGTACAGCTGGAGCGCGGTTTTCTTCCCGCTCCTGGGAAGCGCTGCGGCGCGCGTGATGGTGCGCCCGGTCAGCTGCTCCAGTTCCTGGAGCACGGCCAGGTCACGGATGGCATAGGCCTCACTCAGCTTGTATCGCAGCTCGAACACCGATTCCCGCGCCAGCGAAGCCACCTTCGCGCCCTGCGGCAGAAGCAGGACCGAGACGGTGCACGGCTGTCCCAGGTCCACGTAGTAATCGCCTCCGTCACGGGGCAGGGCCTGGAGGGGGAAGCAGCCGATTCGCTGGCCGTTCATCACGCCCGCATGCCGCTCGAGCGGAAGGGCTGAATACGGAAGCAGCGGGGCGACCACCGCGAACGGATCCAGCGTGGAATCGCTTTCGGCTTCCGCCACGGCCTGTTCCTTCGTCTTGCCGGCCGCGAGCAACTCCCGTACGCGCTCGTTGAACTCCTTCTCCAGGTCGCAGTCGTGGCTCAGCACCAGCACGGGGCTGAACCGCATCTCGACCGACACGTCCGGAGTCGGCGCGGCCGAGTCGGCGTCCCACAACGCGAGCCGCTGGATGTCACCCAGCCGGACGGGCCCCTTCCGCGGTGCACCCAGGTCGCGTTGATCCGGGACCACGAGAACCGCCGACGGCGCGAGGATGACGTCGCCCTGCCGCAGCGTGGGGTTCGGTACGTCTTCATACGCGGTCACGGGTGGCGCTCAGGCGCGCGGGCGGGAGCGTCGAAACTCCGGCGTACGCTCGTCGCCGGCGCCCAGCCGGACGCGCTCCGCGCGGGTGAGCGGCGATTCGGCCGTGGCATTCGGGAGCACGCGTCGCGCGCGCCGGACGTCGCCTCGCACGGAAAGCGTTCCCGCATCAAGAGCCGCCTGCAGGCCGGCGAACGGTGCGGCGGCTGGATCGCTGCGCCGGAGCGCGGCGAGCTCTTCCTCCGCTTCGCGCAGACGCGCTGCCATGGACCGTACGCGTTTCGTGGCGATCAGGGTCACGTCGTCGCCGCGGTTTGGACCGAAGGTGATCTCCTCACCTCGAAACGTCGCGCGCTTTACCAACTCGGAAAGCTGTTCGCGAACGTCCTTCATTGCCATGCCCATGAGGGTATCCCTGAGGGGGCGGTATTACCAGATGTAACAGCAATCTATATAGGCGCGGGCGACGGTCAACTGGCGGGGTGGGAAATGTTCACGCCGAGCCGCGGGCCTGTGCCCCGGAGTCTGGGTGGTTTCCGGCCCAGGCGGCGGCAGGGATCGCGTAGCCGATCTGGTTGCATGGTACGGCTTGGCGGTGCGCACGGCGGGCCGCTTCCCGCACCGGTGACGGGGCCGCAGTCCGCGAAGGCGGACTTCGTGTGGTTGTAGCCCGGGTTTCCAACCCGGTTCTCCAACCCGGTACTGACAACCCGGTTCTCCAACCCGGGTGCCCACCACGGCCTGCGCCCCGTCGCTCTCCCGGCGTCGGCTTCACGCCATCGCCCGACCCGCCTCCAGCGCCTCGGCCTCCGCCTCGTCGCCATCTCCCCCGAACCTTCGCGCGGCCTCCCACCCCAGCATCGCCAGCTTGCGCTCGGTGCCCCAGCGGTAGCCGCCGAACGCGCCCAGCTTGCGGATCACGCGGTGGCAGGGGATCACGTAGGCGATCTGGTTGCGCGCCACGGCCCCGGCCACGGCGCGCACCGCGTCCGGCTTCCCCGCGGCGCCGGCGAGCTGCTCGTAGCTGACCAGCGCGCCGGCCGGCACCCGCAGCAGCGCCTCCCACACCCGCACCTGGTGGTTGGTCCCCTGCACGAAGAGCGGGATCGGCTGCCCGTCGCCACCATCGGAGGCGAAGATGCGGCGGGCGAGCGGCCCGGTCGCCCGTGCGTCCTCGCCCACCGTGGCGGACGGCCAGCGCTCGCGCAGCTCGTCCATCGCCGCGTCCGCGCCGCCCTCGTCGACGAACGAGAGGCCGCAGAGGCCGCGCTCGGTGGCGGCGAGCAGTGCCGGGCCGAAGGGCGTGTCGTGCACGCCGTAGCCGATGCGCAGCCCCGCGCCGCGCGCCTTGTACTCGCCGGGGGTGACGGCCTCGAGGGTGACGAAGAGGTCGTGCAGGCGGCCGGGGCTGGAGAGGCCGGCGTCGTAGGTGGCGTCGAGCACGGAGCGGCATTCCTCCAGGCGGCGCTTGGCGTGCTCCACGGTGAGGAACTGCAGGAAGCGCTTGGGCGAGATCCCCACCCAGCGCCGGAAGAGCCGCTGGAAGTGGAACTCGCTCAGGTACACGCTCTTCGCCACCTCTTCCAGGCTGGGCTGGCGGCGGTAGTTCTGCTCGATGAACCGGATCGCCTGGGCGATGCGCTCGTAGTCGGAGACGGGCATGGTCCTGATCCTCACGTGCGGGTCCTGGTCCGGGATGCGGGGTCGTCCGCGCATCCACGGCTCAAGGTTACCTCTGGACTTCCGCCGCAACCACCCGGATCTTGCCGACTCGCACCCCATCGACAATCCACCGGCACGGCCGATGCCCGACCCCGATACCCTCGACGCCCTGGAGACGCCCGCCGCGGTGGTGGACGTCGACCGCATGCGCGACAACCTGCGGCGCGCGGGCGAATATTGCCACGCGCACGGGCTCGGCTGGCGGCCGCACACCAAGACGCACAAGATCGCCGCGCTCGCGGCCGAGCAGGTGCGCGCGGGTGCGATCGGCGTCACCGTCGCCACCCCGCGCGAGGCGGAGGTGATGGCGCAGACCGTCGACGACCTGCTCCTCGCCTATCCCCCGCTCGGCCGCTCCAAGCTGGACCGGCTGATGGCGCTCCCCGGGCGCGTGCGCCTCACCGTCGGCCTCGACTCGGCCGAGGCGCTGGAGGGGCTGGCGGATGCCGCGCGCGCCGCCGGCCGCCGTGTCGGCGTGCTGGTCGAGTTCGACGCGGGGATGCGGCGCGTCGGCGTCCCATCGCCCGAAGCTGCCGTTGCGCTCGCGCGGCGAGCGTCGGAGCTCGACGGCGTCGAGTACCGCGGCGCGATGTACTACCCCGGCCACGTCCGCGTCCCCGGGGCCGCGCAGGACGCGCCGCTGGCCGCGCTCGCCGCCACCGTCGGCCGCTTCGTGGACGCGCTCGGCGAGGCGGGGCTGCCGGCGGAGGTGGTGAGCGGCGGATCGACCCCCACCTTCTGGCGCTCGCACGAGGTGGAGGGCACCACCGAGGTGCGCCCGGGCACGAACATCTTCAACGACCGCACGACCTTCGAGGTGGGCGCCTGCGACTGGGAGCAGGTCGCCTACAGCGTGCTGGCCACCGTGGTCAGCACCGCCGTCCCCGGCCAGGCGGTGATCGACGCCGGAGCCAAGGCGCTCGCCCGCGACCCCCTGCCGACGGGCACGCCCGGCCTGGGTGCCCTCCTCGACCGTCCCGAGGTGCTGGTGAGCTCCGTCAGCGAGGAGCACGGCATCCTCGACCTCTCCGCCACCGACTGGCGCCCGCGCGTGGGCGCCCGGGTGCGCGTGATGCCGAACCACGTCTGCGTCTCCGTCAACCTGCAGGAGCGGCTCTGGGGGATCCAGGGAGATTCGATCGTGGAGGAGTGGGCGGTGGAGGGGCGGGGGAGGGCGCGGTATGATGCGCTTTCCACAGGCGTTTGATTCGACGTAATTGTTGCCAGGGTACCTACCGCGTATTGTCTTGAATGCCAATGGGATTGTCTTCCACGCAGCTAGGAAGGGCAAGTCTGGGTCTCGCGCGTTGATGTGTTCTCGCAATTCAAACGCTCATGTGACGTTGCACCTGCGGGCACCTGTCGAAAGGAGCTAATCTTATGATAAAACTGACCGCTATTTTCCTCAGTGTTCTCGCTGGCTCCACGCTCGTCGTATGTATCTTAATGAGCAGCTTGGACAGTGATGTACGAGACCTCGGGAAGGAGCTTGGCAAGGTGACGGCCCAAGTGGCGCTTGTCGCAGTCCTCGGAGGTGTCATCGTTCAGGAGTACAACCGTAAGCGTGATCGGAAATCAGCGGTCAATGAGTTCAGAAGGACGATTCTGAGACAATTGATCCAAGCCTACACTGGAACGCGGAAAAGTCAGCGCCTCCTGCGGGCAAGATGCCGAGTTCGCGATACGGGGAATGGCGATGAGAAGCGCGCGGAGATACCCCGCTCAACTTATAACAAACAACTGAAAGCGCTTAGTGATATCCAACTCGATCTTGAAGTCATGATCCACGAACTCAACACCTTTTCCGGGGCCTTTTCCAGGAGAAACACAATCAGGAATTATATCAAGAGAATGCAGGAGTACCTCGCCAGGCTGGGTGTCGAGTATGAACATGGGCTTGGAAAAACCGAGGAGCTACTTCAATGCGTTGCAATCGCTGATCTCCCACGACTTGAAGATTTTACGAGGACCGGGAAGAACAGCGAGTTCCGTAAGAAATTTGTAAGCAGTTTCCATTCTGCATTGCAATTGATACAAGCAGAACGGCTTCACGTAGGTTGAGGAAGGTAAGCAGCGTTGGGGAGGAGCCAGCTAAGTGTAGGATGGCCCAGTTGGCGCCGCAGATTTTTACCCTGGATCCTGCAAAACAGATGTAGTAAACAAAGCGAGCACCGCCTGGATGTCATAGATTGCAAGGAGTTCCGACCAAGGAAACCTTCCAACCTGTGCCACCCAGACGGTGCGAAACCAACGTATTC
>Ga0207694_10000466_pt1 | contig 37094 bp, 22 predicted proteins | sample KBSC34metaG_FD_184353 | JGI IMG/M metagenome (GOLD analysis project Ga0207694, IMG submission 184353) | Corn rhizosphere microbial communities from Kellogg Biological Station, Michigan, USA - KBS C3-4 metaG (SPAdes) (version 2) | ecosystem: Host-associated > Plants > Roots > Rhizosphere > Soil... | reverse complement strand
TATCGATCTTGTCTTCTATGAATGCGAATACCTTGTTCAACTCGGCGATATTCGCTTTGCCCGAGAAGACGTGCACCAGTTCGACACCGGATGGGATCGCGACATTCGCTGTTCCATGTCGCAGACCAAGCAGGAAATCTTTGAACGCCCAGGCCGCCTTGGTCTTTGTCGAATCGGTATGGCCCAGGTTCAGGTAATCGACGACTCCGACCGGTCGCCCCTTGATCACCACCAGAGATCCGGATCGAACCGCGTCGACCAGTTCTTTCGGCGTTCCGTAAGCCATCCGCGTGAACATGCCCATGCCAAACATGATGTCCCTCTCCATTACGGTTCTGTACGGTCACGTCGGCCCATCCTGAGCATACGTGGGTCGTACTCGTTTTGAAACGTTGAGGTTCATTGTCGATCCGGCGTGAGAAAAGTTGTCAAAAAAGTTCACTCTGTGGGATCTTGATGCCGCTCATTTGACATGCCGTCTTGGCTGTATAGACTGTGTTATAACAATATTCGAACAAAAGGTCGGTTTGCTGAATCGAATGAGGGTGCCGTGCGGATTTCTCGTATTGAAGCGTTGCGAATCAGGCAACCGGATTTCGACAACTTCCCCTGGTGGTGCACCAGTCCGCTCGACTTGCTCTACGACGAAGGCAAGTACACTCGTGAGCGTGGCGCAGGGGTATTCAATGTTCCGATCGACCTGCGCGGCGATCAAGTGTTTCATGTGATCGTGCGCGTCACGACCGACAACGGATTGACGGGCCTCGGGGCAATTGGCCTCGGCTCACAAGCAATGGCCGAGGCTGTGGAGAAATTGCTGGCACCCCTGGTTCTGGGGCGCAATCCGTTCGATGTCGAACTGATCTGGGAGATGATGTATCGCAGCACCCTGAACATTGGGCGCAAGGGACTGATCCTGGAAGCGATCAGCGGTATCGATATCGCACTCTGGGACATTCTCGGCAAGGCAACGGGGCAACCGGTTTACAACCTGTTGGGCGGACGGACACGCGAAAAGATTCGCGCATACGCCAGTGCGCTCTATGCGGACGAAGATCTCGATCGCCTGGCGAGCGCCGCACGCAAGTATGTCGCCGAGGGGTTCACGGCCGTCAAGATGCGGTTCGGATACGGACCTCAGGACGGTCGTGCCGGGATGCGGAAGAACGTCGAATTGGTCCGCACGGTTCGGGGTGCCATCGGTGAAGATGTCGATCTGATGGCCGACGCCTACATGGGTTGGACGACGCAATATGCGATCGAGATGATCCGGTTGCTGGACGAATATCAACTGGCGTGGATCGAAGAGCCGGTCTCACCCGACGACCTGGATGGCTATGCTCGGATTCGCGCTTCGACCGGAACCGCCATCGCCGGGGGCGAGCACGAGTTCACGCGGTATGGTTTCAAAGATCTGATCACGCGCGGCTGCGTCGACTATGTCCAGTTAGACGTGAATCGTGTGGGAGGCGTTACGGAAGCGCGAAAAGTCTGGGCTCTGGCTGCCGCCTATTCATTGCCGGTCGTGCCTCATTCGCAGAACTACCACAATCAGCACTTGATCATGGCGAACATCAATTCGCCGCTATCCGAATATCTGCCACCTGATTTTCGAGATGGGGACACATTCCTGTCGGAACTGTTCATTGGCGACGCGGTGGCTCATGAGGGGCAGATCACGTTGTCGGATCAACCAGGCATGGGTGTCGAGTTGAATGAGCCTGTTGTGGCTGAATACCTGTTGAAATGAAATGGAGTGCGCATGAAAGGCGCTGAATTCGCCGGCATTTACCCGATGCTGCTGTCATTCTACCAGGCGGACGGCAGCATCGACGCCACGATGCTACGGCGGCAGGTCGAATTGGCCGTCGCCTGCGGTGTGCATGGGCTGGGCGTGATGGGGCTGGGCACCGAGGTCAACAAGTTGTCGACCGCCGAACGTCGTGAAACACTGGCGATCGTTGCCGAATCGCTGGCCGGACGCCTGCCGCTGTCGGTCACGATCGGTGAGAACACGGCGCGAGGCCAAATCGAATTCGCACGGTACGCGACCGAGTTAGGCACGGCATGGGTGATCTTGCAACCGCCGCCCGTCAGCGACGTTGCCGAGATCGAATTGCTGCGCTACTTCGGAGCAGTGGCCGATGCTGTGTCGTTGCCGATCGCCGTTCAGAACGCGGCGGTCTATCTCGGTATCCAACTCACAGCAGCGGGCCTGGTGTCGCTGCATCGGCAACATCCAAACATCTGTCTCCTGAAGACCGAAGACGATCCAGAAACGACGGCGCGCCTGATCGACGCGACGGGTGGAGCGTTTCGCGTGTTCGTTGGTCGTGGCGGACTCGACATGGTCGACCAGTTGCGGGCCGGTGCGGTCGGGATCATTCCCGGTATGGAAACCGTCGATCGCACTCCACAGATTTATGACGATTTTCACGAGGGACTCGAAGGCGATGCCGTCGAACGCTACAGCGAGATTCTGCCGACGCTGGTCTACCTGGAAAAATCGATCAACCATTTTGTGACGTGTTCGCGCGAGATTCTGGCTCAGCGGATGAATGTCTCACCCGTGCATCACCGCTTGGCCCGAGACCTCGGTCCGTTTGGTCGTGAGATGATTGCTCGATGCGCTCAATCATTGGGTCGGATTTCGGATAGTCTGACGGAGGTGCCGACATGATCACTCGACCAAGGCAACGGCAGTCGGATCGAGGCCACATCGTGATAACGTGGACGAGCGCCATCTGTGTCATCATGACCAGTATGATGACCGCGATCGCTGCGGACACGGCGATTGATCCGGCAATCCAGTGGCTACCCGACATTGCCTTTGCCGAAGTCGCGGGCGAAACTTTAGAACTAAACCTGGCGCGTCCCGCGACGGGCAGCGGTCCATTCCCGACGGTGATGTGCATTCATGGCGGCGGCTTCTCCGGAGGCAGGCGCCAGGATTGTGACGATCTCTGTCGTAAGTTCGCTCTACGGGGATATGTCGCAGCGACGATCGATTATCGATTGTCTCCGAAGCATCGCTGGCCAGCGCATATTCATGACTGCAAAGCGGCGATCAGGTGGCTGCGGGCGAACGCGGTGAAGTACGCGATTGATATCGATCGGATCGCATCCACAGGTAGTTCGGCCGGCGGACATCTGTCGCAATTTCTGGCCGTCACCAATGACGTGCGCGAGTTCGATGGCGATCATACGTGTCTCGATCAATCCAGCCGGGTGAACTGCGTCGCCGCGTGGGCTCAGGCAAGCGATTTCACGCGTGAATACGGTGTTTGGAAAGAGGCCCCTGAAGCGTTTCGAGGGTTCCTCGGTGTAGAACTGACGGCTCAAACGCGTCGGCTGCATGTGCGTGCCAGTCCGTTGTTCTGGGTCACGCCGAATGCGGCTCCAACGCTCTTGGTTCACGGCACGGCGGACCAGGATGTGCTATTCGTCCAGTCAGTTTGGATCCACGAACGACTGTTGTCGGCCGAGGTCGAAACTCGGTTGGTACCGATCGAAGGCGGCGGACACGGCCTGACAGGCGATCACCTCCAGCAGGCTGAGCAGGCGACGTTCGATTTCTTCGATCAGCAGTTCCGCAAAGCAAAGAAGAATTGAGTGAAGGCGCACGGGGATGACTGAATTGTTTGTTACCGACGGCATGACGAAAGCGCGTCAGGCATTCATGGAACTGCGCGAGCAGATTCTGGACGGTCGCCTGCCGGCGGGAACTCGACTGACGCTACGGCCGATCGCGAAGTCACTGGGCGTGACCGTACCGGCCGTTTCGGAAGCAGTGCGAGAACTGGTTCACGAGCAACTGGTTGACTACGAACCCAACTATGGCGCCCGAGTGAAGCGGTTCGATGCCGAAACGGTCCGTAGTCAGCATGTGCTGCGCATCGCGATTGAATGCGAAGCGATTCGCCGGTGCACTCAACTGATCACCAGCCGTAAACTTGATGAACTGCAGGCACTGGCAGAAGAGGTCGACCGGCTGACGGACGTTGAAGAAAAACTGTCCGAAGCTCGGCGCAAGGATTTTGAGTTTCACCTGCAGATCGCGGAACAATCCGGCGTGCCCTCGCTGTTGACGGTCCTGCGGTCATGCCACTTGGTGCGTTTACTGGCGGTCGAAACAGCCCTTGATGAATCGCATCCACCGCCGAATCGGACTCATGTGGAACTGGTGGCGGCGATTCGAACACGAGATATCGACAACGCCGAGCGTGCGATGCGCGATCATTGCGAACGATCACTGCAACTACAGTTAAGGAGGACGTTGGGGACAATCGTGATTTAAAGGCTTTGGCTTTGGCCCTGCCGGTAGGACGAAACGGCGAAGCTCCTGGTGACCCGGCCGCGGGTCGGCGGGATTCGCGACCGCGTCGGGTTCCGAATAGGTGGGTCGCTCGCGCGTTGCGGGTGAGCCGTCGAGTAGGAGGATACTTCAACTTCGAAAGATCAATGAAAAATGTAGGGTGACAAAGCCCGTCCGAGGGCGCTGTCCCACCATCCTCAAGGTCGTCTTGTGAAGTCCTCTGAAACTTCGTCGCGTTGCATCGTCGATCGAGATAGCGGCTCAGTAGGAGTTTCACCCTCCCGGAAAACTCCTTACCTAGAAATACACTTTGTTATGACGCGTTTCATCCCGTTCATTTCCGTTGTTGTGCTATGTGTCCTTAGACAGTTCGCAACAATCACGGTGTGGGCCGAGGAACAGGTACGCGTCGATCAGCCGGGTGTCCAATTCTTCGAATCCAAGATTCGGCCGCTGTTGATCAAACACTGCTACGAATGCCACGGTCCGGATTCGGGTGATGGGGAAGCGAATCTACGAGTCGATTCACATGACGCGTTGCTGCGTGGGGGCAAATCGGGACCAGCGCTGAATCTCGCTGAGCCGCAACAAAGTCTGTTGTTGCTGGCTGTGCGGCATGACGGTGCTGTCGCGATGCCTCCGAAAAAGAAACTGGCACAAGCTGAGATCGACCAGTTGTCGGCGTGGGTAAAAGCAGGTGCACCGTGGCCAGGAGCGTTTGCGACACCCGTTGTCGCGAAGTCGGCGAAGGAGCCGCAAACATGGGGCGACGAGGCGCGTCAATTCTGGGCCTTTCGTCCCGTTACGAGTGTCACGCCACCTCAGGTACGAGATGTCAGCTGGCCGCGGAATGCGATCGATCAGTTTGTTCAGCAGCGATTGGAGGCTGCCGAGTTGCGGCCTAACGCGCCGGCCGACAAACGGACATTGATTCGCCGTGCCACGATTGATCTGATCGGACTGCCGCCAGCGCCAGCCGAGGTTGACGCATTCTTGAACGATGGCTCGGCCGACGCGTTCGAGCGAGTCGTCGGTCGGTTGCTGGAATCACCTCATTACGGCGAACGTTGGGCGCGGCACTGGCTGGATGTCGCTCGGTATGCCGACAGCAATGGCATGGATGACAACCTCGCTTATTCCGACGCGTGGCGTTATCGCGATTATGTCATCGCGGCGTTTAATGCGGACAAGCCCTACTCTCACTTTGTGCAGGAACAACTGGCAGGAGACCTGCTTGCCAAACGCGAACCGGGCAAGCGTGACGAACTCATAACTGCGACCGGCTTTCTGGCCATCGGTCCCAAGATGCTGGCGGAAGATGATCCGGTGAAACAACAACTGGACATCGTTGACGAACAAGTGGATACGACCTGTCGAGTGTTCATGGCATTAACGATGGGATGCGTCCGCTGCCACGATCACAAGTTCGATCCGCTGTCGATGAGTGACTATTACAGCCTGGCCGGAATTTTTAAAAGCACTCGAACGATGGTTTCGTTTCGCGTCGATTCGAAATGGAACACGTCGGCTCTGGGCGGACTGGAGCCCGAGTTTCGCTTGAAAGATCTCGAACAGATCATCGATCGTCATGACAATGCGCTGGTGAACGGCAACACGAATCAGATGTCGGCAGACGAACGGACGGCGCATGCGAAGTTGCTCGAGAATGCCTACAAGGAATACTCCGCGCTATCCAAAGTAATGACAGTCGCTGAGGGCGAGATTGGCGATACCGAGATTCGCCTGCGGGGAAACCATCTGACCAAAGGTGAACTCGCACCGCGGCGGTTTCCTTCGATTATGGCTCCCGTTGAAAGTCCCACCATCACGAAGGCCGACAGCGGACGACTGGCGCTCGCGGAATGGCTGACCGATGCTCGACATCCGCTGACGTCGAGAGTCCTCGTCAATCGTGTGTGGCGCTGGCACTTCGGCCAGGGACTGGTGCGTTCCGTCGACAATTTCGGGCGACTGGGTGAATCGCCGTCGCACCCGGAACTACTCGACTGGCTATCACAACAATTGATCAACGACGGTTGGTCGCTAAAGAAACTGCACAAACGGATTCTGTTGTCGCGCACCTGGCAGATGAGTTCTGACTGGAACGAGCTGGCGGCCCAAGTGGATCCGCAGAATCGGCTGCTGTGGCGAATGCCGCGACAGCGGATGGAGGCCGAGGTGCTGCGCGATTCGTTGCTTTCTGTCAGTGGTCAGCTTGATCGCACGATCGGCGGATCGCTGATGACGACAGCACCGTTTCAGAACCTCTCGCTCGGCGGTGCGTCACGCAAGCCGGAACTGTACCAATCACAGCGCCGCAGCGTGTATTTGCCCGTCCTGCGTGGTTCAGTATACGACGCATTCCAGGCTTACGACTTCCCCGACCCTGCTGTCCTGAATGGCGACCGGACGACGACAATCGTCGCATCGCAGGCCTTGTTCCTGCTGAACGCGCCGATCGTCGCACAATCAGCAGCACACCTGGCTGAATCGATATCAGGTCTACCAGAACGAACGACTCAAGATCGGTTGCAGGCACTGTGCCAGCAACTGTTCAGTCGTCCGGCAAACGAGGATGAAATCGTCCTTTGGCAGACGTTTCTGAATCGATACGAAACGGCTGAGTCACTGGCTGGCGAAACACTCGATCTGCGACGCCTCGCCGCCTGGCAAGGACTGTGTAAAGCGTTGTTGTCGTCGAACGATTTTGTGTATGTGAATTAGTGTTGCAGGACTGCCGCGGCGACTGCCGCGGTTGTATTGCCTTTTTGACCAGCCCTGGAGCCATCATGATGACGAACTCGGCCTTGAGCGGGCCCGCGCCGCAGATGTCTCGTCGACAGATGTTGTGGGGCTGCGGTACAGGCTTCGGTGGCTTGGCGCTGTCCTCGATACTCTCGGAACAGGCTGCAGCGGAATCACCACTGGCACCCAATTCACCCCATTTCGCTCCGCGTGTCAAACGCGTGATTATGCTGTTCATGTTCGGCGGACCATCTCATCTGGACATGTTCGATCCCAAGCCGTTGCTGACGCGTGACAGTGGCAAGCCAATTCCGCCCGACAGTCGTCCGCGTGTCGTCTCGTTTCCGAATCGGATGGGCAATCTGGTCGGTTCGCCCTTCGAATTCCGTCAGTACGGCGAAAGCGGGATGTGGGTCAGTTCGCTGTTTCCCGAACTGTCGCGCAAGGTCGACGATCTGTGCCTGATCAATTCGATGTGCTGTTCGAACTCGCGTCACGGCGGCGCGGTGCTCGAATGGCACACGGGGACCGACACTTTCGTGCGCCCGAGCATGGGCGCGTGGATCACTTATGGCCTGGGGACCGAGAACCAGAACTTCCCCGGTTATGTCACGATCTGTCAGGACCTGTCACAGGGGGGTGCAAATAACTTTGGGGCGTCGTTCCTGCCTGCGGCTTATCAGGGAACACCCTTGGGTTATGCCGGTTTGAAGCCACAAGAGGCGGAGTTTCCGTTCATCGGGACGAACGAAACTCGTCGGGATCTCCAGCGGATGGAGATTGATCTCGTGTCGCAGATGCACCACAAGCAATCGGGATCACGAAGCCTCGACAGCGAATTGGATGCACGGATCGCGTCGTTCGAATTGGCGTTTCGATTGCAGACCGAAGCACCGCAGATGCAGGATCTGTCGCGCGAATCGAAGGCGACTCACGAACTGTATGGATTGAACGATCCGACGACGGCCGAGTTTGGTACCCAGTGTTTACTTGCGCGGCGGTTCTCGGAGCGTGGAGTGCGGTTCGTGCAGTGCAACTTGAGCGGCTGGGACGCGCACAACAACCTGCAACAGGATCACAGTCGGTTGGCTCAATCGATCGACAAGCCGATCGCCGGGTTGCTGACCGATTTGAGACAACGTGGCCTATGGGACGACACTCTCGTGATTTGGGGCGGCGAGTTCGGACGAACACCCACGTGCGAAGGAAGCGACGGTCGTGATCACAATCCGCACGGCTATACCATGTGGCTGGCTGGCGGCGGCGTGAAGTCGGGTCTCACCTGGGGCAAGACCGACGATTACGGCTATTTCGCGGTGGAAGATAAGGTTCACGTGCACGATCTGCATGCCACGGTCTTGCGCTTATTGGGACTCGACCACAAGCGGCTGACCTATCGATTTGCGGGACGAGACTTCCGCCTGACAGACGTGCATGGCGACATTGTCGATGGCATTCTGACGTAGGAAGCTCTTTCCCGGTTGTCTGAACAGGTCATCATGATGAAGAATGAGATCCATGAGCAATGGATTGAAGGCAGGATCAGGCCGACCCGAGCCTGATCGATTTCATTCGATGGCCCCGGTCTCATTCCCGCACTGAGCCGGCGCGTCGCCTACTCGGCATCGATTGCCATCACTGCAGGTCCTGAAGCGGCGTCAAAAGGTCGCGGCGTCAAGATCATCGCTTGCGGTCGCAACAGAGATTGCCTCCAAGTCACATTTTCGTCCGCATCGACCGTCACGCTCGTTTCCACCGGGCAAGTCCCAACAGGACAATTGCAGTCGATGAGATGACCAGCGTCGATGGTTCTGGAGCGGGTTGAGCATTCAAGCCAATAAACATCGTGTTGAAGAAATTGGCGTTCGCGCTGGCAATCGCCAACGGGCCTTGATCGACATGAGTCGACACTTCGAGCAGACCGAAGACTTTGTATTGTCCATTTGGCAGTTTCATCGTGTTCGACATCAACGAAAGTATTGGTAGTGTGCCATTGGCATTCACCGTCTTGTCCCAGTTCGTCGCTCCTCCGCCGATCCGAAACAGGATGTTTCCCTGATTGTCCTCGATGAACGCCGTGCCCAGCACGTGGGCCGATGCGCCGATGTTTTTGTCGGCGCTATTCGCGTTCAGATTGCCACTCAAGTTGCCAAAGAGTGTCACAATCCAGTTGGCAGGCGGACCGGCCAGTTGAAACTTGCGTTCGAACTCGACCGCGGCATCGCTGTCAGACGCCGCATTCGGATCGGCAATCGACGATGCCGATGTTTTGGCCGTCGCCACATCGGCCTTTTCGTTCTTGATCTGCCCATTCATGGTGGAATCGGCGCCAAATGCACTGGCCGCGGTACCAATATCCGCCGCATTGGCCGCTAGTTTTGTAACTCCCCACTGATTGTCGACCCACATGAACCCCGCCTGAGCGGGCCCTGATACCAGGGAGAGCAATCCAACAGTCAAAGCCACGCGAAGGGAGTGAGACATGACTACCTTTTCGAAAAGGTGCAACGGACGGAATCGTTGTTAGACGGCATCAAATCTTGTACGGCTTGACTCAGCCAATCGTCAACGATGCGAAACATGGCCGCTACGTCAAAGGTGTTTGATCTCAAAGCCGAGTGGCCGCGAGTCTGCGAGCGCGCTCTGGGTACGACCGTTGCATGTCCTTCTTTCGCTAACGGCGTTACATCATTTCACAACCCACGATGAGTCGCGAGTAGAGCACGTTGACACACGCGATAAGACTCGCGTCCATGAAACGACTCCTTCTGCATGTGACCTGCCACTGCTTCCCTTCAGCGGCATAAAAGTCAGTCAGGCCGGCTTTTAAATCCGACATCTTTGAAGTCTGCCCTTGATGTGGGAAACGGTCTGCAAGAGACGTGGTTTAGAAAATCTCAATTCGGTCGTTCTTCACATGTCTTCCTGTGAATTGTTGGCAGCGCGGACATCGCATCACATGCTCTCCAAACGGGACGTCAAGCATCTGATCTTTCTGGCACTTAAGGCATTCAATCTGTTCAAAGCGAATTGAACTCTTCATCCAGTTGATGAACTTGATTACGTGCGCGACGAAATGATTAGAATGTGCGTTCGACGACAAGGCCGTTTAGATCGGTGATCGGAGCCGGCGTTGTCGCTATCGAAACAGGTTATGGCCGTTGTTGATGAAATCGCGTTGCGACAGGAGGCCCAGTTGATGTCATTGCGAATGGTTGCTGGTGTCGCTGTTTGCCTGAACGCGTTGTGCACTGGCCTGCTACTCACAGAAGAGGCCGAAATTCCGTTTTCGCTCTCCAAAGAGACGCAAGGACTCATGCCGGTCTTCAAAACGGCGGTTGTCAACGAGCTTCGCACGCAGTTCGGCGACGCCGCGCATCCGAAGATTCCTGAGGGAATACCGGTCGAGGAATCAGCAATCGAAGGCCGGGCAATCTTTGCGAAATCGTGTGCTCGCTGTCACGGAGCGGCAGGGGATGGGGCCGGAACAGAGAGTCCGAAACTGGATCCGAAACCGCGCGATTTCCGAATCGGCGTTTTCAAGTGGAAGTCGACACGCCCAGGTGAATGGGCCACTCGCCATGACCTCAGCGAAACGATTCGAGTCGGAATACCTGGCACGGCCATGCCGGCTTTTGCCGACCTATCAGAACGCGATCGAAAATCGGTTGTCGAATATGTCCGTTGGCTGAGCATCGTCGGCTCATTGCAGTCGCGCCTGGGTGTGGAGTTTCGTGACTACAGTAACGCCGAAAGGAGCAATCGCCTTGCGAAAGGAGAGAAACGCAAGGCAATCGCCGAGGCCGCTCAGGAAGCGTTAGAGACAGAGTTTCCGCAGAGCGTCAAGGAGTGTCTGGAATACCTGTCAGAGAGATGGACGAACGCGGAGTCTGCCGAGCAGACAGTCAGCCCTCAGCAAAAGCCTGAGCGATCGACCCCAGAATCGGTCGAACGTGGTCGATTGCTGTTCCTTTCACCGAAGACAAAGTGCAACTCTTGCCACGGGGATACAGGAAAAGGAGATGGCCCCGCGACCCGTGAACGCTGGCCGAAGCCTGGTACGGCAGCACGCTACACTAACGTCGGGCTGCATGACGCTTGGGGTAACCTGAATCAGCCATGGGACCTGACCGCCGACCCGTTCCGAGGTGGCGATGCTGACGAGGATTTATACCGCCGCATCGCCGCGGGAATCGCGGGGACGACCATGCCCGGTTACGGCGGAACGTTGCTGAAAGATGACGAGATTTGCGATCTATTGAATTTTGTCAAATCGCTCCGCCCCGAAACGGACCGCCATGACGGTGTACAGCGACGACCTCGCCCCGCGATCAAGCAATGACAGCCTGCGGTCCCGTTTACATCGGCTCTGTGTCCCAGAGGGACAACATTGAGCTAGCCGGGGGGGCGCGCAGCGATACCGCCGGTTGTCTATCCCTCCGCCTTGTACCTCGGAGCCCCGGAGCGGGTACCACGGGAATTGCAGACAGCGGCCGGCTCAATTCCAACATCGTTCCGTCGAACTCTAGCCTGAAAGGCTAACACACCATAGCCCGGGGCAGAGCGACGCGGCGATAGCCGCAAAGCGCCGCCCCGGGTTACGATTAAACAAACCATCAGGCCCTGTTAAGGGCGGCACAATCTGGTGAATGTGCCACCAGGCGCAAAATTCCATTGAACGTTAGGATCGTAAAGCATGATGCTTGAAGGGCTCGACGTCCTGTTTGCTTACATTGTCAACATGGTGACTGATGGACGACAGACGAGTTCGCTGGCTGTCACCATCCACTACCTTCTGGAAGATGTCGCAAATGCCGTTGATTACGCCACGACGCATTACTTCCCGTTGAGCCTTGATGAGCCATTTCTGCAAAGCTCCGGTTTCGGCAGTCCGTACCGCAAATGGGCGAAATTCACCAACGACGACTTTGAAGATGTCGAGCGATGTCTGCGGCGTTTAATTCCAGCGGTATGGCAGTGGTATCAGCAGACAACTGACCAGTCTTCCTGTGAGGAATGGGCGGCTGACAAAGTGGCCTGGGGTTGGTTGAACGGCCTCTTCGACGAGTACATCAGTATCGAAATCGATCCAGATGAGCCAACGATTGCCCTCACCGCCATCAGCATGACGAACTGGGTGAATCCACTCAATCATCGGTTTTTGAATGTCTGGAACTTTTCGCCTGAACAGCGACCTCAGAGGTTGCCAGACGCTCTGACCACAGTTTGCGTGAATATTGCCGATCGATCCAAAGTCGTCGAATTGCACCAACAGGGCCGTCAGAGGCTGCTGGAATTGCGAAACCAGACGAGTCGCCTTTCCAAATGGTTGCAAGACAACTACACGATGGCGGAACTGATTGCTCCCCACCAAGGGACGCTATCAAATGGCTCTTTTCATCAACGAGGCTTGAAGAAGAGGCGACCAACATGATCCGTCGTGTGCCGGATCTGTCTCATCGGTTCCTGATTCTGGTGCGAACCTGTTGTACAGACACCGAATGCGTATGCCGTGTTCTCACTTGGTGGCCAACGCCTCGACTCGCAATAGGACTCCAATGTGGCAAACGGCGCATAAGGCAAACAGATAGAGTGCATACGCCCCCACGGCGATCTCTTCGGCCCCGTGTATGAAATTGGGAGCCAGAAGTGAAATGGGCATAATCAGGAGTAACGGCAGGATCGACGACGCGATGTAGGCCATGGCGATCGCACAAGGGACGGCTCCCCAGCGCATGTGCAGTGCGAAATACGCGGCAAAATGAGGCGTCAAAGCAACCAGCAAAACGCCAATCACGGAAAATGCTACGAACGCCAGAATCTCGTCGGAGCCTATAGACCGAATCGGCTGATTGAAAAAGTAAACCACACCGTTTCGAACGGTTTCGCTCGTGAACAGTGTCAGCGGCGCGATCACCAGACTCGGCAGATTGCCGAGCAATGCACCCGCATATTTTGAATAGACGACTCTTGCTGTCGAAGTGGGCAGCATCATCAAGGACGCGAGCGTCTGTCCCCGAATCTCGTCCTGCATCGAACGAGCTAACAGTCGGGCCGCACTGACAGTCACCGAGAACACCATCAAGCTGATTGACGTTGCAATCCAGGGACCGATCGTGAAGGCGGTCCGTGGGCCGCTCACATACAGCTCTGCCAACCAGGGGATCAAACCCAGCAGCATGAAATAGACTGTTCGGACGATCGTCATTCCGACTCCACCCGACACAAAATAAAAATCCTTCCAGAGTAAAGGATTGGTCCAGGTCCGCCCGGCAGGAAACCGCAAAAAACCTTTGCGACGAGCGGTCAGGCCACGTGTAACAGGTTCGGAGGAAAGTTGGCGCGTCGAAACCCCGAAAAACAACCACGCTATCCCGGCAAACAGCACGCCGAGCGTGATATTGCTAATAACCTGAACGGTCAGAATCGATTCATTGGCACCGGTGGAAAGAATCGTTCCTAATTGAACGAAGACACACATGCCGCTGAATCCGTCCAGCAAGGTCCAGACGAACTGCGGCAACGTCATGGCTTCCGGACCATTTACGGCCAATCCACCCCCGACCAGCCATCGCGCGTGTTCGGCAGACAGAATCCCGGCGAAACCAGGCAGCACAGCATATAGAACGACCCCCACCGCCATTCGCCACGCGGCCTGCCGGCTGTGCGATGAGACGGTCGAGCAAAACAGGCCGAAACCGGCCAGAAAGACGATGTAGGCCAGCAGGGCGACAATCACGGCCGACACCTGTCCGAGAGTGACACCGCCCAGAGTGACGGCGAGTAAACCAATCGGATACTGCACGGCAATCAGCAGCATCGCCTGCCAAAGTCCGCCGACCGATTTCCCAGCCAGAATTGCCAACGGACTGATTCCCGCCAACAGCATCAGCCCCAGAGTGTCTTCTTCCTTCTCCTCCGTGATCACGGACGAGAAAAAGCCAATCCCCAAGAGTGTCACAAAGGCGGCATCCAGGAAGGCAATTCCCCGAAAGAAATCCAGCCCCGGTGCTCCATACAAATACTCGTTGAGAGTCGCTCGACCAAACGCCAGATAGATAGCCCCAACCAGCCCGAGTCGCATCAGATGCACAGACCGCGTCCGCGCATCGACCCGCAATGATCGCTCCGCCAAAGCGAACGCCCCGACAAACATGGACTAGTCTCTCGCTCACGAATTTGAAGATTGAGCCACGCCAATGACGCTGACAACTTAAAGCCGTTTCGCATGGCCATGCTATCTGGCGGCGCCACGAATTCCAGCACAGTCAAGCGAGGGGTTCGCCGCCAACGAACTGCCCTTTTTTCGCCCATCCGAACGAACATGGCATCGGCTATCCGTTGATTGATATTACCAGCAGCAGCCTGAACGTACCCAGTGGCAACAAAACTCGTGCGGAGCATCTCTCGCGCCGCACCGCTCACGCGCCTGCAAGAATTGCAATCCCCTCTAGGCGCAAATCCGAATTTCGGTCATATCGCGGCCTGAGCACGCGCGCTGCGGCAAGATTTGCCGCAGCTTTTGCTGTTTCATGGACGGAGGACCGAGACGCATGAAGAGACTCAGTCCGGTGCTGAAGGCCTGTGCTGTCTGCAGTTCGCTGTTGCTTGTCGGGGGATACATTTCGTATCGGTCCGGCGTCCTCAACCATTTCAGGCCTCTTGATGTGTTGAGTGGATTAGGCACAAGTGATGTCGATCCGTGCCAAATCGATTCGGAATCGGCTGATTTGCCACTGCCAGAATTGAAACCGCTTTCTTCCTCGCCATCGCTTCGGGACCGAGTTGTCATGAGCGGCTCGAAGAGCATTGCGGTCATCGTCGACGAGTCTGTACCTGCGGCGCTCAGCTTCAGTTCCAGCGTTGAACCAGTCGCCGTGATCTCGTTTACTCAACCATCGCCCGCAGACTCCAACGGGCAAGACAACAGTGATTCTGAGGGGGGGCAACGAAATCGTACTTCACAGGAATCAGCAGCATCCGGTCGCAAAGTTGTCATGTTTGGCTCAAAGAGCGGTGCGATCGACATCGCACCGAGCACACTGGCCTCCATCGCACAAGCACGCTTACGTTCCAGCGGCTCACTGTTCATTGAGACGGTGAGCACGGCATATGACCATTCAGGCTGGACAATCGAAATAGTCCCTTTGAAGTCAGATCAAAATCCTTCTTCACCGATCAAGCCTCAGCAGACAGGCGAGTGTCGATTAGAGAAACCGATCGCCGAGACGATGAATCGTTGGGGTGCCAAACAAGCTTCAAATCAAGATCAACCCCCAAGGTCGCTCAACGAAGAAATTCCTCAGCCGGCAAAGGATTCAGGCCCCGGTGAGACAGTGCCGAGCGACAACATCAAAGACGAAGTTCCAGTCCGAGATGAAAAAGTCCAGTTCAAGGAACCACTCGTATTTTCGGGCACAAAAGTCGGGCTCATGTCTTGGAGTTCGAGGCCGCTACGCTTATCGGAGGCCGAAGCACTCACCACAAGTCCTCCGAACAACTGTGCAGTCCCGGCAGTTCCCACGATTGATTCGTCGTTCGTGGAGCACCCACCTGACGTAGCGACATTCGTTGCTGCCAAGACTGAGGAATCCGCAGACTCTAGTCGCACAGTTGTCATGAGCGGCTCGAAGAGTATCGTGTTCAACCTCCTGCCAACCTATCTCGCATCGGTCAAGCAAACTTCGACGGCCTTGAGCGGATTTTCATTTGCCGAGATCGCTCAGTTGCCGAAAGACAAATCCTATCCGGAGATCGAACCGCTCATTTTGCTCAACGAGCAGACTGGAGACGATGCCTCGTATGCCATGCGGCTCCAACAAACAAGCGATCACCAACTCGTCACTCCAATCTTCGGAACGATGAACCATTGGGACACGAATACGTTCTCCAATCAAAGGCGAACGAGCAGGGCGCTCAATGACGAATCTCCAACGCAGGTTAACGTGACAGGTCCCAGTGACAAGGGATCGAGTGACGACGTAAACGCTCAAGATTCTATGAGGCAGGAGAAACTTGTCATGCCAGGGTCAAAAGCATTTCCCCTAATGTGGAATAGGTCCGATCCACTTTGGCAGGCAATAATTGACCATCATCGCAGCCACATCAAACATCGAAGTGCTGTGACGAGCACAGAGCACAGAATTGATCACGAGACAGCAGTTTGGATTTCCGAAGAACTGATGGAACCTCCTGAATCCACACTACCGCCAATGCTTGATACAACCGGCTTTCCTGACGAGTCTCCGAAGGTCAATTTAGTACGTGCCGTTCTGATTGACGCCGATTCAACTTCGAATTCCAGTTCCGGCGAATCAACGACGCTGATCGGTCATCCGTACTTCGGTTTGTCATCTTATGCCGCCGTCGCGAATACTGGATCGGAAATGCCGAATCCGTTCGAAGCGCGGCGGCTTGGGTCCGGCATTTCCGGCAACGCGGCCGATGGTGCCATGACGGCGTCTCGTTCAGATCGCAGACTCTTTCCCAATGAAGCTCCAAAGATTTCCTTCGACGGTCCAATTGAGTCGCCGACCATCATGAGTCCAACCACGATTGAATCATTCTTGCCAAAGAAAAAGCCTGCAGCAGCACAGCCGGTCTTCATCACGTCAAACGTCTTCGAGGGTGGGCTCGAAGAGGCTCCGAACGATCGAACTGGTGGCCGAATCCGCTCGAGCAGGAAAAACTTCTTCCGTGCGATGGCGAATTGGGCGGGATCTATAAGTCAACCGCCAGAATCCCTGCAGAATTCACCCTCCACGAATGTTTCGCAGTCCAGCCCTCCAGAACCGCTCCCCCCGAGTCCGGTTGACGAAGGTGTCGGCCCAGTTGACTCGACAGCGCCTTGATCGGAAAGGATTCCACAATGAACACGCTGGCTCTGGCTGCAACTGCAGTGATCAGTTTTGGATTTCTCTCGCTCGTGTTTCGGCCGCTGGAACTGGCCTTCCCTGCAAAGCCCGCGCAGCCGCTGTTTCGTCAGGCATGGTTGACCGATTTATTCTTCTTTCTCGGCCAGTATTTGCTTTGGAACGGGATTGTCGTTGGCGCGTTGCTGTTCTTTAGCCGTTGGCTGGATGCTGTGATTCCGACGAACTTTCGACTGGGACTGGCCAGCCAACCTTGGTGGTTGCAAGCGGTTGAAGTGGTGCTGCTCAGCGACCTACTGGTCTATTGGGGCCATCGTTTGCAGCATCGTGTCGGCTTTCTGTGGCGGTTCCATTCCGTCCATCACAGCGCCGAGCACCTGGATTGGCTGGCCGCACACCGCGAACATCCACTCGACACGATCTTCACGATGGGGCTGATCAACCTGCCCGCGTTCGTTTTCGGCTTTCCGCTCGAAACGATCATCGCTTTCATCACGTTCCGCGGGATCTGGGCCATCTTTATTCATTCCAATGTGCGAGTGCCGCTGGGACCGCTACGAATGCTATTGGGGTCGCCCGACCTGCATCACTGGCATCACGAATGTTCGCGCGACGCAGGGAATTACGCAAATATCTCTCCGCTGATGGACATCCTGTTTGGCACATACCGTTGTCCGGATCATGAACCGGAACGGTTGGGTCTGCCCGAGCCGCAGTCGCACAACTATCTCACCTACATGATCAAACCGCTGCTACCCGGCAAACGCTCTGGCCAGTCAACGGACTTGGCTGCCGAAGTTGTTCAGTCACGACCGATTGAAACCAACCTTTCTGAGCCGCTCCCTGTTTGAGTCTGACTGCCGAGACCGAAATCAACGTTTCCGGCGAGTGAAACGTACCGATCTCCGCGCCATCAAATGGTTCTGCTACTGTCCGCGGAACTCGACCTCGGTACGGATGCAATCATGATTCTTGAACTTTTGGAATATCTCTTAACCCCTTCTTCACTCGCGTTTCGGCGAGTCGGATATCTGCAGGGACAATTGGGGATTAAAGTTCGACATCGTCAGTGTCAGCAAGAATGGCGCGGGCATTTGGAGCTGACCAAGTTCGCGATTCTATCGGCCGCTGAGCAATGCGCGTCGCGTCGAAAGTGCGTGATTCTGGGATCCGGTCGATTGCTGGACGTTCCGCTGGAACAACTGTCCAAAAAGTTTCGTCAGGTCGTTCTGGTCGACGCGGTACATCCATTGAGCGCTTATGCCGCGGCTGCCTGGTATCGCAATGTCAAACTGGTCAGTGCGGATGTCACTGGGACGGCCGTCGAATTGACGCGCCTCGCTCGTGATCCCAGGCGGCCATTGCCGCGGGCGACACCGACGTTGTTCTGTGACGATCCGGAAATTGATTACGTGGCATCAGTGAATCTGATGTCGCAACTGGCCTACCTGCCCGGAATCTACCTCGAGAAAGGTTATCGGCCCGAGATCCAGATCGAAGCCTATTCTCACGATGTTCTGGCCGCGCATCTCGACTATCTGCGACGTTTACCGGGGATCGTCTCGTTGATCACTGATGTCGAAAAACTGGTTGTCGATCCTCAAGGCCAGGTCACCGAACGAATCGACATCCTGCACGGAGTGCCGGTACCTCGAGCGGAAGAGGAATGGATCTGGCACCATGTGCCGCTGCACCTGATCTCGCCTGACTACGCCTATCACCGTCGAGTGATCGCCGTTCCCAACATTAAGGCGGTTGCCGGCGAAGTTCCAGCGGCGCGCGTTGCGTGATCGCTGTAACTGGTGGCTTACAGGTTTCTCGCAGTTGCGGCGCCGTGCAAGCGCCAGCACTCGAACTTCCCGCCACGGAAACTTTGTCGCGGCTTTCCCTTTTAGACCATATCACTTAAATAATGCTCTGCGTTTGATTTTTGCAGGCGCAGGCTGACCACTTGAACACTTCAGGATGACGTCGATGGCCGACCTCGATTCACTCGAACAAAACCCCTTGCTGGCGACGTCCGGATTGCCTGACTTTGCCGCGATCCGCCCTGAGCATGTTGTGCCAGCGGTTCAGAAAATCGTGACCGAAGCCACTGAGAAGTTGGTGCAAGTTGAGGCCCAACTCGCGCCGACTTGGGAAGAGTCACTAGCCAAGCTGGAAGAATTGGATCGCCCGTTTGAATACGGCTGGAAGCCCGTGGGACATCTGTTCGGAGTGAAAAACTCGGACGAGTTACGCGTGGCCTACGAAACTGTGTTGCCACAGGTCGTCGAGTTTGGTTTGCGGGCCAGTCAAAGTGAACCGATCTATCGCACGTTGAAGCAACTGCGCGACAGTGCCGAGTGGGGCAAACTGAGCGAAGCACAACAGCGGATCATCACTGACCGCATCAAAGGTGCTGAACTGTCGGGGATCGCACTGACGGGTGAACAGCGAGAACGCTTCAACGCGATTGAACAAGAGCTGTCGCAACTGTCGACCGATTTCTCGAATCATGTGCTCGACGCCACCAAGGCCTATTCGCTCGATGTCACGAACGCCGCAGATGCCGAAGGCTGGCCAAGTACGCTGCGGAACCTGGCAGCCAACGCTTGGAATGCTGCTCATAAGGATGTGGCCACTCCAGCGACACCCGCCGCGGGGCCTTGGCGCGTTACATTGGAATTCCCGCTGTTCGGCCCGTTTATGGAACACTGCCGCAACGGCGCGTTGCGCGAGCAGCTCTACCGGGCCTTTGTGACTCGTGCGTCGACTGGCGACTTGAACAACGAGCCGTTAATCGTGCGTTTCCTGAAACTGCGTCAGGAAAAGGCACGTTTGTTGGGTTACAAAAATTTTGCGGACGTCAGCCTGGCACGCAAGATGGCGCCCAGTGTCGACGCGATTCGCAAGATGTTCCAGGATTTGCGGTCGGCCGCGTGGGATGCCGCCGTCAAAGATCTGGATGATATCCGGCAGTTGAGGGCTTCGCGCGGCGACAACGCTCCGTTGAATGTCTGGGATGTGGCCTTCTGGGCCGAGCGGTTGCGCGAAGAACGCTACGCCTATACCGATGACGAACTGCGACCCTATTTCCCTTTCGAAAAGGTGCTGGACGGTCTGTTCCAACTGCTGGGGCGGCTATTCGAAGTCACGATCAATCAACAGACTGATGTCAGCGTCTGGAATCCTGACGTGCGTTATTACCGCGTGCATGACGCGGCAGGAAAGCAGATCGCCTCATTCTATCTCGACGCATTCTCGCGTCCGGAAAACAAGCGCGGCGGTGCCTGGATGGACGATTGCCTGGGGCGTCGCAAGATGGGTGGCCAGCTTCAATTGCCCGTTGCACACCTGGTGTGCAATCAAACGCCGCCGCATGGCGACACTCCCAGCCTGATGTCGTTCCGCGAAGTCGAAACGCTGTTCCACGAAATGGGCCATGGCCTGCAGCACATGCTGACCAAGGTTGATTTCGCCGACTGTGCGGGTATCAACGGAGTCGAGTGGGATGCGGTCGAATTGCCGAGCCAGTTCATGGAGAATTGGTGTTACCATCGACCGACGCTGCTTAGCCTGACCGGTCACTATCAAACGGGCGAACCGTTGCCCGAAGCGCTGTTCGAAAAGGTACGAGCCGCCAAGAACTATCGAGCGGGCTCCATGATGCTGCGTCAGTTGCTGTTCGGGATGACAGACATTGCCTTGCATACCGAATTTGATCCGACTGGAATCGAATCACCTCACGAGCTGAATTTGCGAATCAGCCAGCAGACGAGTGTTCTGCCCTTGTTGCCCGAGGACCGGTCGCTGTGCTCATTTCAACATATTTTCAGTGGCGGTTACGCGGCAGGTTATTACAGCTACAAGTGGGCCGAAATCCTAAGTGCCGACGCATTCAGCGCCTTCGAAGAAGTCGGTCTGGACAATGCCGATGCCATTCATCTGACGGGCCAGCGTTTCCGTGATACGGTGCTCGCCTTGGGCGGCAGTCAGCACCCGATGCAGGTGTTCAAGGCATTCCGCGGCCGTGAACCGAAAGTCGATGCCTTGCTGCGGCATTCAGGATTGGCCAAAGGCTGAAATGCCATGTCAAAAACCAAGAAGTTCAATTCAGACTCATGCCCCTGATTCGCATCGACGACATCGACGACCCGCGTGTGGAACCGTACCGCAATTTGAAGATGAAGAATCTTCAGCGCGGCGGTCAGTATTTCATCGCCGAGGGCAAGAAGGTCGTCGAACGCATGGTCGACAGCGACTTTCGCACGGCGTCGGTCTTTATCAGCGAAAAACGAATTCAGGAGTGGATGCCGAAAGTCCCTGATGACGTGCCGTTGTATGTCGCCAGTCAGCAGGTGATGAGTGCCCTGGTTGGGTTTGATTTTCATGTTGGCGTCGTTGGCTGCGGCTATAGACGACGGAGTCCACTTCTCGAACAGGTGCTATCTCATGACGCCAAGCGATTGACCGTCGTCGCCTGCCCCAACTGCGACAACCCCGAGAATATGGGGGCCATTATTCGGATCGGGGCCGCGTTTGGCATCGATGCACTGCTACTGGGGGGAGGTTGTTGCGATCCGTTTGCGCGCCGCGTAATTCGAGTTTCCATGGGCAGTGCGTTCACTCTGCCGATTATCGAATCGACCGATCTCGCCAGCGATTTGCACCGATTGAAACAAGAATGGAACTTCGAACTCGCCGCGACAATCCTGGATGACGATGCGGAATTACTGGGTTCGGCAGGACGCGGAGATCGTTTCGGCATCCTGATGGGGAACGAAGATGCGGGGCTCGATGCCATCTGGACAGAATTGAGTCAACGCAAAGTCACGATTCCCATGCGGCGCGGAACCGATTCTCTGAATGTGGCGGTGGCCGCCGGCATCATCCTGCATCACTTCACCCGCGAGTAATCCCAACAGTTCAGAGAAAAGGGTTAAGCACACGCGTGGAGCTGATATCACCACCATTGTTTGAAGCCTCGCGTGAGCCTGTCCCCTTTTCTCGGGAGGGACACTCAGTCGCCGACCCATGCATCCGGGAACGAATGTCCTGATCCGTGTCATCCGCAACGCGCGCGTGGCATCGCTATTTTAAACCCAACAAGATCGCGAACCCCGCCGACCCGCGGCCGGGTCACCCGCCTGCCGTTCCACATGTGACATATAGCACTGTTAGTTGCTGCTCAAGCCGATTTGGACAATCGATTCGGCTGAGCCTCGGGCGGATCCTCATTCATTTGCAGCGGCGGCGCGTCTGTCTCAGGCTTGTCGTCGTCGAACAACAACCATTTCCCAATCAGGGTGGCACCTGCGACGAATAGGACCGCCAAAATGCTGTTCATCCCAAACTCTCGGCGGATGGGGATCGATGAAGGTGAGGAGGAGATGTTTTCGGAGCGGGTCGATCGTAGTGAGAGGTCTCACTAACAACATTAGCAGCTCGTCCAAAACGCGGATAGACGAGTCGACATCATTGAAGAGATCCAAAATCAGAAACCACAAACGCGGTGTCAAGGTTCGCGTAGACTCCGTCGTCGAAAGCCCAATTTGGCACCTCATTGATGGCGCAAGATTCCATCGTCAACTGGTGACGCGGGTGACCGGACGATCTTGGATGGCCAGTGTGAGTGACAAATCGAGCACTGCTTGATTACGATCCAGGGAGCCCCGTTGTCAGAAATTCGGTCTTTCTGCCGCAAATTGTCGCGAACATTCTGAGCCCTTCGTGTTTCAGATGTCAGATCGAACCCTGCTGAACTTCAATTTGCTCACCCGGTCCCCCTGGTATGACTCGGTGAAGTTCGCTCATTTTGTCGGCATCGATCCGCAACAGGACTGCCCTTCGGCGACTGGCCGCCCAATTCGTTGCAGCGTTGTCCGTCGTCTCGTCGGCTCGAATTGGTCGGTCCGTACTGCAACAATTCGTCCTTGTGATGGGAAAACACCGCCTGCATGAAAACGTACGAACTTTCTTTGCTGGTTTGCCTGTGGCGACTGGAAAATGGCACCGTGATGGCCGAAAGTTCGTCCATTCCTGAACTCTCGTGTGCAGGCAACTCCCCGCGCGACGCACTGGCGCGGCTGAAGCGCGGCGCGACCAAGCTTGCGCAACGTTTGCCTCGACTGGAACTGGCTCGGCGAGACGCTGTGGCGGATGCCGTACTGGAATACTTGCCCCTGACACTGGAGCCTCCAGTCAGGTCACCGGCATGGGAATCGGCGATTACCATCAAATTCGCCATCGCCGTCTGGCCTCACGAAACGGATGGCTGGGTGGTCTGGGTTCCAGTACTTGGGATTCATGTACTCGGGCGTTCTGAAGCCGAAGTGCGGCAACGTGTCGAAGGTCATCTTAAAGCAGCCATCGCTCGTGAATCGGCGAACTGGACATTGGATGCTGACGGAATTTGTCTGCCACGGCTGAGCGAATTGCAACGATCGACGCGGGCCCGTCTGATCCGTGTCAAAGTGCCGATCCCTTTCCAAACTCCCAAATCGGCCGCTCAACTTGTCGAGCGGGAGAACCCTCTGCGAAAATCGGTGCTGGAACAAACGACCGAGAACTTGAATGCCTCGCCAATTCCGCCCACGTTCGGAAATGGTGAAACGATCTTTCGGATTGCCGCGTATTTGACCGGTCAGCGTCCGCGTAGTGTGCTGCTGGTTGGGCCCAGTGGAGTCGGCAAGACCGCGGCCTTTCGCGAGCTGGCTCGGCAGCGCGAGCGATTCGGCCTGAGCAGTGTCGATTTTCGTGCGACCAGCGGGTCACGCCTGGTGGCGGGCATGTCTGGTTTCGGGATGTGGCAGGAACGCTGTCAATCTCTCTGTCGCGATGTGGAGAAGACGTCATGCATTTTGCACTTGGGATCGTTGTTCGAACTGATGGAGGTGGGACGGTGTGAGGGGAACTCGACTGGTATCGCGACCTTTTTGCAACCTTATCTGGTGAGAGGAGTGCTGCTGGCAGTGGCGGAGTGCACGGCCGAGCAATTGGCGCTCGTGGAACGATTGCATCCGCAACTGATCCAGACATTCGAAATCGTTCGCGTCGACGAACCTGACACGACGGCCTCGCGACAGATTCTGACACAGTTCGCCGAACAGTTTCCGCGGCCGATTGTTCGCAACGACCAGGGCACGCAACTCGAGATCGCCTTGATTGATCAGGCAGGCATATCGGCAATCGAACGTCTGCACCGCAGATACGCGACCTACTCGGCGTTTCCGGGGCGTCCACTGCGATTCTTGAGGAACCTGTTGCGTGATCGGTTCGACCGCATTCAGCTCTCTGGCGCGATCAGTTCCCGCTTCACGAAATCTACACCCTCCATCTCAGAACTGAATGGGAACTCTGCCAACAACACCCTCGCGAGCACTTCCGTTCAATCGTCTTCAACTCAGTATGACCGCCCCTTGTCTGAGTCGGACATCATCGCAGCGTTCTCGCGTGAAGCGGGTCTGCCCACGTTTCTGCTGGATGATCGGGTTTCGTTTCATCCAGGCGAGGCGAGAGACACGCTCCAGCGCCGAGTGATCGGTCAGCAACAGGCTGTCGAACGGGTCGTGACATTGTTGTCGACAATCAAAGCGGGGCTTGCTCGACCGGGACGACCGCTGGCGACCTTATTATTCATTGGTCCGACAGGTGTCGGCAAAACAGAACTGGCCCGAACATTGGCCGAGTATCTGTTCGGTGACGAAGGTCGTCTAACTCGACTGGACATGAGTGAATTCAGCGACCCAATCTCGGCCCAACGACTGATCGGCGGGCTATTCGCCGAAGAAGGCGTGCTAACGGCCAAGATTCGAGAACAGCCGTTCTCCGTCGTACTATTGGACGAATTCGAGAAGTCTGATCCCGTCGTCTTCGACCTGATGTTGCAAGTTCTGGGAGAAGGACGCCTAACTGATGGCAGTGGACGGTTGGCCGACTTCACTAACTCCGTCATCGTGATGACGTCGAACCTGGGCGCCGAATCATACCAACGCGGCGTCGCAGGTTTCACAGCGACTCACCGCGATGCTCAAGGCCATTTCCTGGAAGCGGTTCGACAGTATTTTCGGCCTGAACTTTTCAATCGCTTCGATGCCGTGATCGCATTCGATCCGCTGACTCTTGAGGATTTGAGATCGATCGCCGAATTGCAGGTCAACCGAGTTCGTCAACGCGATGGCTTGCTATTTCGCGATCGAGGCTGGAAGTTCGACGCACAATTGCTCGACGATTTTGCCGTAAAGGGGCTAGATCCGCGGTATGGCGCGCGTCCATTGAAACGAACGATTGAGCGTGAACTGCTGGCTCCGCTGTCGGCGCAGTTGAATTCGGTTCTGCCTGAACGCGCGGTCACAATTCATGTCGCCAAAGCGGCCCCGGCACTGACCGTCGCGGTCACTCCGTATTCTGATTCGGCAGGTCGAGCTGTTGACTGGAATCAGCAGGATCCCGGCATTGCAACAATGCTGACGCGCGTCACTGCCCTGCGCCGACGGACGCGCAATATGCTCGGCAGCACCTCGGTCCGCTCGCTGCGAAACGAGTCCTATCGGCTGGAAACGCAACTCGAACGAGAACGGCGCCGGATGCTCAAACGGACCGCCGTTGGAAAGCCGTGGAAGCCGGAATATGATTATCAAATTCGACTCACTCGCGCTGCTTCGCTGAAATCCCTGCTCTCTGAGCTGGAAGGACTTGGTTGCTCGGTCGACACGATGGAAGATCAGGCATTGCTCGGCCTGTTGATCGAGAACCGGGCTCGTTCACTGGATTCGAACCAGATCGAGAGCGTGGAACGAGAATGGTGGCGAGTCGCGCGCGATGTCTATCTGCAACAGTTTCCCGTTTCGGACAAGGTCACGATCGCAGTGTTCAGTGGCTATGCCGCGGCTCTTACGGACTTGGTCGGGGCCTATAGAGAGGTGTTGACGTCGCTGGGATTCGATCAAGCAGAGTTGTGGGAGTATTCGAGGGTCTTGCTATCGGCGGATGCGAAACGCGTTGAGTACGACGATCCCGATGTTGATGCCATCTGGCAACGACTCATTCGCGACCCAAAAAAATATCTGAACCAAATTCCCGAACCGGTTGTCGGGTTGGCATGGTCGGTCAGGGGCAAAGGCGGGTTCGCACAACTGCAATCCGAAGCGGGTTTGCACGTTTTCCAGAAGGGGCAGAACAAATCGCTGTGCATGACGTTTGTTGACGCCGTGAATGGTGCCGACTTCGAGCCCATGCCGCGCATCGGTCGCAAGGGGGCGATCAACCAACGCGGGAAGAAAGATCGTCGGCGCGAATACAACTTTGATCAGGCGGTTGCGACCGATCCTCTCGTTTCAAAAGCCCTGTCCTGGCGGCAAAACTCCCTGGGGGCGACGATCGGGGAGCTGATCCGATTGCAGTTCGAATCTGACATCATGCGCACGGTCATTGGGCCGGAAAATTCGGCGGATGTGAACCAATAGCTCTAACAAGTCCATTCCAGGATCCATTCGTTCTCATGCAGGTCGCGATTCCTCTTTATATCGAAACGATTCGAGCGTCCCTCGGTAACGCGACGTTACACCAAGTACGTCCACTGTTCTTCCAAGCACCCGTTCGGGCCGACGAAGAATTGAGTCGGGCGCAACAGCGCTTGATCGGTGACTTGCAGCAGCAACTCGTTCGACTCGGTCGCGAACTGCGTCATGATTTGTTGATGGCATGGAACTTCGGCCCGCCGATCGAGCAACATCGACTCGATCTCCTGATCGATCTGCGCCGTAGAACCGCGCGCGGACGATTCTTTTTCGCCGTCTTCGAATCGCTCGGCCGCAAACTGGCGTTCTGTCCCAGCATCCCCACGTTGTGGTTCGAGATCACTCGCGGTCAGACCATCGGATACCGGGCGGCCCAGTCTCTCACACATCATTTCCGCAAGCTGGAACAGGACGCCGAGCACGAATCGGATGTGCGGCCGGAAGACTTTTGTCTGAATGGGACCGCCTGGGTGACCACCGTCGATCTCGATATTGACGTCGCCCAATCGTTCAAGGGTCCGGAAAACAAGCTGATGGCCATCCTGGGTGGTGCGGACGTCACGAACGGTGCCGATGAATTGCGGAAATGTGGACGTTGCTTGAACTGGCTGTATCCGTCGGGCTTGTCCCCGGCATTGCTCAGGGACCGCGAGGTGTCTGAGCTGGGTCACCGACTGACATCGGCTGACCGGCGGCCCGTACTGCTGTTGGGGCGGCGGATGTCGGGTAAGACTGCCATCGTTCACGAATATGTTTCCAGAAGGACGGCCAAACGATCCTCGCCTTACTCGTCGAGCCGCAACGTCTGGCTGATGTCGCCGCAGCGACTGGTCAGCGGCATGTCGTTCGTCGGGCAATGGGAAAGCCGCTTGCTCGCCATTCTGAAAGAAGCGAACAAGCGAAATCACATCCTGTATTTCGACGATCTGCCCGGACTGTTGCAGGCGGGAAAGTCACGCGACTCGAGCCTGAATATGGCTCAGGTGATGCGGCCTTATCTGGAACGCCGCGAAGTTCGCGTATTGGCGGAAATCACTCCTGAATCCTGGCGAGTCCTCCGCGAACAAGATCGAGGACTGACCGATTTGTTTGACGTCCTGCCAGTCGACGAAACCGACACCGAAACGACCGCCAGGGTCGTTCTGGCCGCACGTCGATCTCTGGAACAGGAATTCCGTTGTCGTTTTGCACTGGATGCCCTGCCGGCGGTACTCGAGATCGAGCGGCGGTATTCGACCGATGCGGCCTTTCCCGGAAAGGCCGTCGCCTTTCTGAAAGAACTGGCATTGATCGGCCGCGGTGGTGAAGTGAATCGAAACCTGGTCTGGGACGAGTTTCATCGACGCAGTGGACTGTCCTCGCAATTTCTGGATCCACGTCACCAATTGCAACGAGCCGAAATTCATGATGCGCTGGCGGGCGAGGTGATTGGACAATCGGAACCGGTTGCTGCTGTTGCCGACATCCTCAGCATTGCCAAGGCTCGCATGAATGATATGGGACGGCCAATGGGGTCGCTGCTGTTCATTGGACCCACCGGGGTCGGCAAAACTCAACTGGCAAAAGCCGCAGCACAGTTCCTGTTCGGCGACGCGAGTCGCTTGCTGCGTTTTGATCTGAACGAATTTCTGGACCGAGGTTCGGCTGCGCGGCTGGTGGGAACCTTCGAACGTCCCGATGGACTGTTAACGGGTGCTGTCCGCCGACAACCGTTTGCGGTGATCTTGTTCGACGAAATCGAAAAGGGCCATCCCGAAGTTTTTGACCTGTTGCTGCAAGTCTTGGGTGAAGGACGACTCTCGGACGGTTTGGGCCGCACCATCAGTTTTTCGAATGCCGTGATCATCATGACATCGAACCTGGGTGTTCGAGAGAACCTGCAGCGCGTCGGCTTTGGAGCCGACGCCCCGACGGGAGATCACGTCTGGCAAAAGGCTGTGCAACAATTCTTCCGACCGGAATTCTTCAATCGAATCGACCGCATCGTGCCTTTCCAGCGACTGGATCGCGCTGCTGTCGAAAAAGTGGCGACGATTGCGCTGAACGAAATTCTAAAACGTGACGGGTTGGCTCGACGAAAGTGTCTGCTGTCGATCGAACAGCCGGCGCTCGATCTGGCAATCGATCGAGGCTATTCGCCGGAACTTGGCGCACGGGCACTGAAACGCTGTCTCGAACAACTGCTCGTCATGCCTGCCAGCCGTCAATTGGCAGCCATGTCGCCGAATTCACTGACCCGTTTACATCTTTATCCGTCGGCCAACGGGATTGCGATCAACGTTCAATCACTCCAGAATGCCGCGGCGATCTCGGCGTGCGTCGCTCAAGTTGAGAAGATGGCTCCCGAGCAGGCACAACGCTCGCTCGATCAGTTCCTCGTTCGAATCGAAGCCGCGCTGACTGAATTTCAGCCGACCGGACCAATCTCGGCGGGTGCGGTCGATGAGCGGCAGCACGCTTATTTTCAACTTCAGGAACGCTGCCGCCGACTGCGCCATCTTTCTGCGGTCTTGAATGGCCTATCACAGACGAGTGCTCAAATCGGTCGTCACGCGGCGATCCCGAGTGGCACATTCCGACACGCGCGTAAGATCGTGCCGCGGCGTCGAGATGCCCCGCAATCATTTTTTGCAGACCTGGCACGCGAAGAGGCCGATACCGAGTCGTTGCACGAGTCATTACGAGAACTGTTTGACCAGGCTGATCCGTCACTCGAAAGCGATGAAAGGTTACGCTCGATTCTGCACGAAGCCGCGATGGCCGAGACGGAACTGCAGTCACTGCGAGCCAACTCACCAACCCGCATCGGAGTGGCGATGATTGCTTTGGGCCTGCACGCGACCGGAAGTGCGGTAACTTTCGCAGACTGGTGGCGCATCCTGTTTCAGCCGTCTCGGCCGGATGACCTTGATCTGGGCATCGACTGCCGCACGGTTGAAGTAAGCGTGGTGTCTCGACCGACAGCGGTCCTGCTGGAATTATCAGGAATTGCCGCACACAAGTTTGCGGCGTCGGAGTCGGGGTTACATCTCCACTACGCCGCTGACGGCCAGATGCGGCTGCATCATTTGATCCCATTCGCACTCGGACATGAGGAATCGGTCTCCGAGGCGTGGGTGCGTTTGGCGGAAGCCCGAAGTGCTTGGCTGGAAAGATTGGGATGCGGCGAAGCAGATCTGGCACAGGATCCGTGGAACTGGGGAACTGTGAACCGACTTTACGAGAGTTCTGGACTGACCCTCGACTTTCGGACAGGCGAGATGATTGAGGGAACGCCGAATGTGGCCGCCATGCGTCGTTTCGTCCTGGGAGCACTACCCGTACCTGCTGAATTTGCTGTACCAAAAGAAGCTGAATAGCTCTTCAACAATGAATCAAAGGACACAACGGATACGTTGAAACCGCTATGGAGACCTTCCGATTTCCCGTCGTTGTACTGAAAGATCGACAGGGCTATTCGACGGCAATTGCTATCGGCGCGGACGATCAGGCCGTGGCGATTGCCGATTCGGAGAGCAAGGCTGTGGAGCAACTGTCGGACTATCTGAACTGGCTCGCCAGGCGCGATGACGGCCTGTCCTCGCCCGACTTGATTGAGCCGCAACTGATTGAGGCTCGTGTGCACGTACGTCCCGAGTACCGGACCCCTGACCGCATTTATCCCTGCGCGGAAACGTTTCCCCTGCGCGTGCACTGCGTTCATGGCCGCCTGAAGGTTGGTCTCTATTTCGCTGAGTTACCGCTATTGCAAACGCGTTTCTGGTACTACGACGAACGATCGCTGACGGAATTGATCGAGCGCTATGCTCAGGAAAGCCTGAAAGGAATCGCTCCACGTCAGTTGTCGACATTTCTCTCCCCTGCTTCAGTCGAGCTGCGGACCCTCGTGATCCGACTGCCCGACAACCGAAAGCGAAACACGTCGGTTTCGGTCGGGCGCCAACTTGCTTTGGTTGCCGACGCAATCGGTGACCGGGCGCTGCGATCTCAGTTCCGTCAGGCGTGGGAACGCGACGCTGAGCTGGCACTACTGCTGCCACTGCTGGCCGCGCGGCGGCAGAATATTTTGCTTGTAGGCGAGACAGGAACAGGAAAGACAACACTGCTGGCGACGGCCATCCGACAATTGGAACGTCAGCCGGCGAAGAAATCGGACGAGGCCGACGTCGACACGGCCCCGGTTGCTGCATCTTCGAAGCGGTATTGGTTAACCAGTGGAGCACGGCTGATTGCCGGCATGAAGTATCTCGGACAATGGGAAGAGCGCTGCGAAAAGATCATCAGCGAACTGGCAGACCTGAATGGTGTGCTATGTATTGAAAACCTGTTGGAACTGGTGCAGGCCGGCAGTGGTGAACCCAACTCGAGCGTGGCGAGTTTCCTGATTCCGTACCTCCAACGTGGCGAACTGTTGATGGTTGCGGAGTGTAATCCAACCGAATTGGACGCCTGCCGCCGTTTACTACCCAGCCTGAGTGACGTCTTTCGAATCGTGACGGTTAATTCGTTCGAGCGGCCGCGTGCGCTGGCGGTCTTGAACCGACTGAGGACGCAGCTCGAACAGCAATACCGGATTGAGGCTGAGCGTGATGTGGCCGAACTGATCGAGCGATTGTTTCGCCGGTTTCTCCCCTATCAACAATTCCCGGGCTCGACGTTGTCATTTCTCACGGACCTGTTCGCGGCAACATCGCGCCATCAGCGCTCCGGGGCAGACACTCTACTGCCGTCGACGACAACCACGACCTCCATCAAAGTGACCTCGACGATGGTGATGAATCAGTTCGTGTCGCGAACTGGACTGCCCAAGTGGCTGCTGCAGGACGACATGCCGCTGGCTCATGCCGATGTCCTTAATCGATTTCGCCAGCGAGTCATAGGTCAGCCGGAGGCGTGTCTGGCAGCGGCGGATCTGGTGACGACATACAAAGCTGGATTGAATGACACCAGCCGTCCGTTGGGTGTCCTGTTGTTCTGCGGACCGACGGGTGTTGGAAAAACAGAATTGGCCAAAGCGATCGCGGACGAATTCTTCGGACACGGAGACCAGCGGGATCGACTGATTCGGTTGGACATGAGTGAATACGGTGGCTTTGATGCCGCTCATCGACTGTTGACTCGACCTGATGGTGAGCCCAGTCGATTGATCGAGTCGATTCGGCGACAACCATTGTCGGTAGTCTTATTCGATGAAATTGAAAAAGCAGCGCCCGACGTGTTCGATGTCCTGCTCGGGCTATTGGACGAAGGACGATTGACCGACCGATTTGGTCGAGTGACCAATTTCCGCTGCGCGATCGTCATCATGACATCGAACCTGGGCTCGCAGCAGCAACGCTCAATCGGTTTCGACGATCGGCCTGACGTCTCTTACGATCGTGAGGTTCGTCGCTTTTTCCGACCCGAATTCTTCAATCGATTGAACGGCGTCGTGACTTTCGATCCGTTGGACCACGACTCGGCGCGCCTGATCGTCGAACGAGAGCTCGCTCAACTTTGCCAACGAGAAGGTCTCGCGCGCCGCAGCCTGAAGGTCACTTGGACGTCAACACTTGTCGACGCCATCGCAAGTCGAGGGTTCGATCACCGCTACGGAGCGCGTCCACTGCAACGGACCTTGGAAACGCTAGTCGCTGGTCCGCTCGCCAATTGGATCGTGATTCAATCACCCGCCATAGGATCTTCGATTCACGTCAATTGGAACGGCTCGGAAGCCACGTTTGCGTCACACTCGATCGCGGACAAAGAGTGATACTCGCGGTGTGACAGGCGAAGCCTGTCGGCGACTGACCCCAACCGTGTGTCAGCGATGCTCGCGTTGTTCACCGGTCAATTGCACGCGTCCAGGATCAGGCAGGTTCGTCACTTCGCGAAAGGCGACGATCGCGGGGATCGTCTGATTTGGTTGCGACGATTGACGCGTTGTCGTGTCGCGAATCTCGTCGCGGATCGTTCCATTCTGGAATGGACCGATGCCCAAGAAGAAGGCGTTCGAATCGTCGGCAAATGACGACGAAACACCGCCTGACCCCAGCATCTCGTGATTCTTGGAGTCATAGGCGACCATACCGATTTTGGCCAGAGCAGTTTGTCGCGACTTCTCCCAGAAGTGGACCTCGGGCAAGGTCAACATACCCGGCAGCACAATCGCGGGAATCCCGACGTACGAATCAGAGTTGTCTGTCCCCACACCGCCACTTCGCAGTTCTAGAACGACGTCAGACTCTTCGGCCTTCGCCGCAACGACGGCTCCATTCATCATCAGTCGATGGCGGATTGAGGCGGTGACGTATCCCTTGTCGACGCACTCAATGAATTTGTCTTCAACGAACACCTTCGAGCCGCGGAACGGAGCGAAATCACACTTGGCCAACGACTGGTCGACGGCGTTCGAGATCAACAACTGTTCGCGAGCGGTCCGAGCGGTATCCGATCGCTTCATCGACGAACAGCCGACAAAGGCCGCCATCAAGGCCGTCAATAGCACAAGTCGATGGAATGACATTGCGTCACACCTTCATGTGATGAAACCGCACATCGCGAGAACGACGCCGGCCGGAATGGATTTTGGAAAAAAGGAGAGAGGCGACAGACTTCTACTGAAGAATCGCTCCTGCCACAAGATGAGTTTCACCGACACGAATCGACCCCAACGTCGCGGTAAAGCAAGAACATCGCGGTAGAGAAAGGCCCACAGTCATCCGCAAGAATGACGGCCACCATCGGCACCAACAAAGATGGCGATCGCACTCCAGAGAGGGGCGCAGCCCCCGCAATGCCGCGAATGTCATCCAGGCCGCAACGCAGCAAGCAGCGTTCCATTATGAACCCATCATCGCCGCGCGTCCCTACACCCCTTGGTAAGGGGCTACTTGTTCGCCGCCATGACGCTACTGATACTTTTTAGATAGGCGTACAAATCGGCGTAGTCTTGCGTCGAGAGGCCGTTCAGCAATCCGCCTGGCATCAGCGACACGGGAGACTTTCGCTTCTCTTCAACTTGCCAAGTTTCGATACGGAACGTCTGTCCGGAACTGTTGCGCAGCAGGAACCCGTCGACCGATTCGTAGATCACCAGGCCCGAGTAGGTCTTGCCGTCACGCGTTGTCACGACAGTCGTCTGATACCGTGTCGAAACGTCTCGACTCGGAACCACGATCGCGGTGAACAGGTCTTCGCGCGAGAATCGACTGGCCGCACCCGCCAAATCTGGCCCCAAGGCACTTCGACCACCATGACACTGTCGACAACTACGCCGCGTGAACAGTTCAGCACCGCGCGTCACCTCACCCTGTTCCCAGTCAGTTTGATTCAGCAAGGATTTCAACTGGGTCAACTGTTGATCATCGCGCCCTAACTCGGCTTCGGCTTCTTCGCGGAATCGCACGGTGACCCATTTAGTCCACTTGTCGACAGCGTCTGGCTGAGGTCGATGCCCCGCCTTTCCATAGATGAAGGGGAACGATTGACGATTGTTTCGTTCGAGCAACTTGACAACGCGTTCGCGCGCCGCGAATTCGGCCTCATCTGAACCCAATCGCCTCAGTGCTTTAACCAGGGCGATTTGTTCCTGGGCCTGGCTACTGACCGGTAATGTTTCGAGTGCCGTCAAGCACGCAGTCTGGACTTCCGCTTGAGACCATTCCAATCCTGCGACAAATCGCTCGTGGTCGGCGGCTTCGGGCTTGCGACTCAGTGTGACTAGAACCGCACCTCGAACAGAAAACCGCTCGAACTGGTCTCGGATCAATTGTCGGTGGGCGGGATCGTCGGAATCAGCGAGTGCAAAGACGACATCATTGTTCCAGGCATAGTCGTCCGACTTCGCGATCATTTTGACAAACGCTTCACGCGCCACAGGTAGCAACTCCGGAGGCATCTGCGTCAGGAAGACGGTATGTCCCGGCGCACCAAACTTGGTATGGGCCACAATCGCTGGGGCCAGAAACTGATCGGCGAGCGCCAGCTTCAACCACATTTCCTTGATGCGATCAGGCCAACTAGCGTCCTGAGGCAGCTTGCGGGCCACGATCTTTTCTTCGAGCGAAACCAAGGCCGTGACGATCTTATCACGCTGCTTCACCGTGTGCGTCATCGGGCAACGCGATAGCGCGACCAGCTGGTGGATGTCATGGACAGGATCTGACTCTTCAGTCAGCCGCGCGCAGATCGCATCGATCACCTTGCCGCTGAAGGTGGTGAGCATTGCGAATAACCGCACCATTTCGTCATCCAGTTGATCGTCTCCTGACGGAAACAATTCCGCTAACTGCACGCGCAGTGGGTCTAGTTCTCGTTCAAATTCCTCCAGATTGATGCTGCTCGAATACCCATCGAACACCGGCGGCCGACCAGTTCCCGGTCCCATATCGCCCATTGCCATTTGCAGCAACCGGACGGAATCCAATTTCAGATCCGTGGGATTCTCTTTCCGCTTCAAGACCGAAACAGCTAGTGTCAGCACCACCGATCGGACGCGCCGCGCATTGTCGGTCGATCGCGCCAACCAGCCAATGGCGTAGCTGATCACAGCCCGAGCACTCGTTTTGGTCGTTTCCGCAGACACTGTCGGCAGCACGCGTTCGTCCATCCGTGCCACAATCGATGCGGCCAGCGAGCGATTGAAACGATCGGGACCTCCCAGACGGAGCACCAGCCCACTGACGATCTTTGACCAATCAAACTTCGTCGGGTTAAGTGTCAGACACAGCTCCAGCGCGGTACGGCCGACTTGAGGATCGGAATCGAGCAAATATTGTTCGATAACCTCGGCTTCTGGGGCTTGCAGGGTCCCGCGGCCATACGCCCAGATTGCCCGAGCCCGAACGGCGGCCGAAACTGATAAACGAAGACTGCGAAGCGTCGCGCTGTCCAGTCCCTGAAACTGCTCCACCAGGATTTCAATCGCCCGAATGCGATACGCGTCTGGTTGCGATTCGTTAAGGACAACCTCTTTGAATGCAACCGGGCCCAGTTCCACAGCAACCGGACGCCATTCCGCTCGAGACCAACTGCTCAGGGGCTGAGGTGCCGACAGCACTTTCGCTAAACGGGGGTTGGCTGGAATTGTTTCGGGGCTCAGGGCATCGGCAACAGAGGCATCCTCGCCACGATATCGAATGCGGTAAACGGCACCTCGAGTTCCGCGGCCGCCGACCGAGACGTACAGTGAACCATCGGGAGCGACTTCAACGTCAGTTGGTGCGAATCCGTTCTGGCCGGTACCGCTCATGAACAGTTCCGGCGTTGTCTTCCAGGTGTCTGCCGCCGGCGATAACGGCAAGGCGTGAATGCGGCCATAGGTCCAGTCGAGCACGAACAATGCACCGCGATATTTGTCTGGAAACAGAGTATGTCGGTAACACGCGACACCGGTGGGTGAGCCGCGGCCAAACGAAGCCAACGCGGGCGGCATGTCGAAGAATCCATCGCGACGCATCCAGCTCTTGCTGACCCAGCCGTGATCGGCCCCGGTTAGCATGTGGTAAACGCGTATCGGTCGATACCAGGGTAACGAGATCTCTCGTTCTTCATCGCTGTCGTAGGTGAACAGATCGCCCTGAGTGTTAAAGGTGAAGTCGTATGCATTCCGCAGCCCATCGGCCAGGATCTCACCGCCAGTCAAATCCGGCTTAAGTCGAAACAATGCTCCGGCTCGCGGTGCACGAATCGGAGATGTCGGCAGCGTCGCATAGCGCGCCGTGATACCGGCATTGTTCCCGCCGATCACATACCACCATCCGTCAGGGCCTTGTTGAATGGCGTGCACATCGTGTTCGTTGCCGGTCTTCGCGTTCAGAAAGATCTCGGGCGGTCCGTCGGCCTTGTCATCTCCGTTGGCGTCTTTCAGACGCAGGATGCCGCCATCGCCGATGCAAATCAGGGAGCGACCGTTGAAGCACATCCCCTGCGCACCATTCTTCGGCAATTCGGAAAACAGTTTCGTCTGATCGGCTTTTCCATCGCCGTCCGAATCGATCAGGATCTTGATGTATCCCGCGCTCGCCACGACGACGCGACCTTTGGAATCGATCGTCATCGAGTAGATGTCATGAGCCAGTTCGTCATTCGCAAACTCTGTGACCTCAAACCCCTCAGGAACCTGCACGCCCAACTCGTCGGCAGCCGCAACTCGGCCCGCGGATGACAGCGCACAGGCGACGATCACCCCGACGATCAATAACCGTTCGGCCCATGAACGCAGCATGTGATATCCGTATCTCAATCTCAGGGAAAACGAGCGCAACGATCCATCCGGACAGATCTTAATCACCTTTGCCAAATTCCGGCAACATGACCCGGCCGCGGGTCGGCGGGGTTCGCGTCGCATGATGGGTTTAGAATAGGTGGTTCGCGCGCGCGTTGGAGGCTGGATAGCGCACTCGTCGAGACGAGCGACCAAGACAGGGTCGGCGCAGCCCCTTTCACAAAACCTGTCATTCCTTCTGGCTTGATCCTTGACGCCCTTCGCGCGAACAACCCTCCTATTCGCAACCCGTCATGCGACGCGAACCCCGCCGACCCGCGGCCGGGTCCCCTCGACTTCCGTCGCGCGAACAGCTCACCTATTCGCAACGCGTCATGCGACGCGCATCCCGCCGACCCGCGGCCGGGTCCCCTCGACTTCCGTCGCGCGAACAGCTCACCTATTCGCAACGCGTC